>Ga0075443_10000053_pt1 | contig 43808 bp, 52 predicted proteins | sample CoawatmetaG00DNA_3_FD_71583 | JGI IMG/M metagenome (GOLD analysis project Ga0075443, IMG submission 71583) | Marine microbial communities from the West Antarctic Peninsula - Coastal water metaG006-DNA | ecosystem: Environmental > Aquatic > Marine > Coastal | place: Atlantic Ocean: West... | reverse complement strand
GATTGCGGCGGCATCATGGGTCCAATGCTCAAACACATCGCGATCACGGGCCAGCGCATTTTGCAGGCCTGATGGGCGGTATTGCTGACGACGGGACCACAAAATCAAGTCATGTGCGCGGGCGAACGTGTTCACACTATCCAACTGAACAAAGCCAAGATCCGAAATAACCTCCGCCAAATCCGCGCCTTTGCCAGCACCACTTGGGGGGGCAGACAATCCATAGCGATGCAGAAACACTGCGCGCGCGGCGGCATTGGGCAGAACGGGGACAGACATCAGCGGCTCCTTTATCGGTACAAGGGCGATGCGGGCCACTTGTGCGCACCCATCCCTTGGCCTATTTGCAGACCATGGCTAACAAATCCGAGAATACAAACTACAAAGTGCTCGCTGAGAATCGCAGGGCCCGCTACGACTTTGCGATCGAAGAAGACCTTGAAGTCGGAATCATCCTGCTCGGGTCCGAAGTCAAATCCCTGCGGCTGGGCCAATCCAATATCGCCGAAAGCTATGCATCTGTTGATGACGGCGAACTTTGGCTGACAAATTCGTACATCGCGCCTTACGATAGGGCGATGTTTGGTCACGAAGAACGGCGAAAACGTAAACTTTTGTGCAAGCAAAAACAGTTGGTTCGGATGTGGAATGCAACCAAACGGGATGGCATGACGCTTGTGCCGTTGGTGATGTATTTCAACGACAAGGGGCTGGTTAAGCTCAAAATCGCGACCGCCAAAGGTAAGAAAAACCACGATAAACGCGCATCTGACGCGGCACGTGACTGGGGCCGCCAAAAGCAACGCTTGTTGCGCCACGGAGACTGATCCCGCCCCCACACACGGGGAAAAATTCAGCAAATCCCCCCTATTACTACAGTATGTGCACCTGTTAAGGTTTGGCACCACAGCGGCTTGGGCCAAGCCCGTGGCATGAAATCTGGCCTGAAAATATAGGGATTGGGACTATGGAAGCAATTATCGCACAACTCGTCGGTGGCGCAATCGGTGGCAACGGGGCAGGCAAACTGCTGTCATCTGCATCAATGGGCAACCTTGGCAACACAATCGCTGGCGCCGTCGGCGGCCTTGCAGGCGGTACAGCGCTGGGCGGCCTTATGGGCGGCGCAGGCGCTATGGCAGCTGGGGCAACTGACGCGGTTGCGCCTGGCATGGACATCGGCGGAATTGTAGGTTCACTCGCTGGCGGCGGCGTTGGAGGCCTTGTTGTGACTGCCGTTGTTGGCATGATCAAGAACAAGTTCATGGGCTAATTTTTCGCCTAACTATTGATGATTGCGGGCGTCCCATACGGGGCGCCCATTTTCATGCGGGGTCCTTGTCAGCCACGCTCGCGCGCGGTACTGACAAGGCGTTCAAACCTTTTGAGGCGCGCCATGACAAACACTGCAACGGATGACCCAAAAACGCTGGTCAGCACGGCTTGGCTGGCAGCGCATCTCAAAGACCCCGATCTGCGGGTGATCGACGCGTCTTGGTACCTACCAGCAATGGAACGGGACGGCGCTGTGGAATACGCAGCGGGTCATATCCCCGGCGCACGGTTCTTTGACATCGACGATATTTCCGATCACCGATCTGAATTGCCGCACATGGCACCGCCTGTTGAAAAATTCATGTCGCGGATGCGTGCTATGGGTGTGGGCGATGGTCACCAAGTAGTGGTTTACGACGGGTCTGGCCTGTTTTCAGCGGCGCGCGTTTGGTGGTTGTTCCGGTTGATGGGCAAAACCGATGTGGCCGTGCTTGATGGGGGCCTGCCAAAATGGAAGACCGAAGGGCACCCGATGTCCGACATGCCGCCTGTGATCCGCGACCGGCACATGACCGTGACACGGCAAAACCAAATGATCAAAGACGTGACCCAAGTCGCGCGCGCGGCAAAACTTGGGGATTATACCATTATCGACGCACGGCCTGCTGAGCGGTTTCGCGGCGAAGGCACCGAGCCGCGCGTTGGGCTACGCTCCGGTCACATCCCAAATTCGCAAAACGTATTCTACAAAAACCTGCTGAACGCAGATGGGACGATGAAAGATGCAACCGGCATCCAAAACGCAATGAAATCAGCGGGCGTTGATCTGGCAAAACCCGTGATCACGACATGCGGGTCTGGCGTGACAGCATCGATCCTGTCGCTCGCACTTGAACGGATCGGCAAAACCGATCACGCAATATACGACGGCTCATGGTCCGAATGGGGCATGTACGCCGACCTTCCAATCGCCACCGGAGACGCATAATGTTGCTCAATTCCCTGCACAAACAACCTACTGATAAAATCCTCGCTCTGATGGCGGCCTACCGCGCCGATGATCGCGACACCAAGGTCGATTTGGGCGTCGGCGTCTACAAAGACGCATCCGGCAACACCCCCGTTATGCGGGCCGTGAAAGAAGCCGAAAAGCGGCTTCAAGCTGAACAAACGTCCAAGGCCTACGTCGGCCTCGCAGGTGATCCTGCGTTTTCAGACGCAATGATTGACCTCGTCCTTGGCGACACCGTTGCACGCAACAGGATCGGCGCCGTGGCCACCCCTGGGGGCACGGGCGCGATCCGCCAAGCCCTTGAACTGATCCAAATGGCGGCACCCAAGGCCACAGTTTGGCTGTCCAACCCGACATGGCCAAACCACCCGTCGATCATCAATTATCTGGGCATGAAATCCAGCGACTATCGGTATTTCGACAGTGAAACGCGCGGCGTCGATTTTGACGGCATGCTCGCCGATCTCGACGGCGTTGCCGCAGGCGATGTGGTCCTGCTGCACGGCTGCTGCCACAATCCAACAGGCGCAAACTTGACGTTGGACCAATGGGATCAAGTCATCGCGGTCCTGCAAACCAAAGGGGCCACGCCGTTCATCGACATCGCCTACCAAGGGTTTGGCGACGGTTTGGCCCAAGACGCCGCAGCTACGCGTAAAGTCGCAGGCGCTTTTGAAAACGCCCTGATCGCGGCGTCCTGTTCCAAGAACTTTGGCATCTACCGCGAACGAACAGGAATCTTGATGGCGATTGCGAAGGACGCCGACCAAGCAGCCCTCGCCCAAGAAAACCTGAACTACCTCAACCGGCAAAACTTCTCGTTCCCGCCCGACCACGGTGCACGGGTTGTGACCACAATCCTGAACGACCCTGAACTGCGCGCCGATTGGGAAGCCGAGCTTGAAGAAACCCGCAACGGCATGCTTGGCTTGCGCCAACAACTGGCGGATGAACTTAAGCGCCTGACCAATTCCGACAGGTTCAGCTTTCTCGCCGATCACCGCGGCATGTTCAGCCGCCTCGGTACCACCCCCGAGATGGTCGAAAAACTGCGCGCGGATCACGGTATCTATATGGTCGGCGACAGCCGGATGAACATCGCAGGACTAAACGCACAAACCATCCCGATTTTGGCACGCGCAATCTTCGACACAGGCATCTAACATGACCAACCCAAAAGCCCCGCAGGACTGTTCCAACATGGTGGAACTGCGGGTTGAAATCGACAGACTTGATGCGGCCCTCGTGGACCTTTTGGTGCAACGCGCAGGCTATATTGACCGTGCCGTCGACATCAAAAAAACCGCAGACCTGCCCGCGCGGATTGCGTCGCGCGTGGATGAAGTCATCGAAAACGTGCGGCGCATCGCCAGCGACAAAAACCTCGACCCTGATCTGACAGAGGCACTTTGGGCGCAGCTCGTCGAATGGTCGATCAAACGCGAAGCAAAACACATCCCCGAATAGGTCAAATTGCTGCACCTGCAAAATGACACTTGTGAACGCAAGCGCAACAATCTAACAATCCGATTAGATCACGCGCAACATCACAACTCACCCGAGGTGCCATATGTCCTTCCGCCTGCAACCAACACCGCCTGCACGCCCAAACCGCTGCCAACTTTTTGGACCTGGTTCAAACACCAAGCTGTTTGCGAAAATGGCGGCAAGTGCTGCAGACGTGATCAACCTCGACCTCGAAGACAGCGTGTCACCATCTGACAAAGACAGCGCGCGCGCCAATGTGATCCACGCAATCAACACCATCGATTGGAACACGAAAACCCTGTCCGTGCGGATCAACTCGCTCGACACACCCTACTGGTACCGCGACGTGGTTGATGTGCTGGAACAGGCAGGCGAGCGCATCGACCAAATCATGATCCCCAAGGTCGGCAATGCGGCTGATATCTACGCAGTCGACGCGCTTGTCACAGCCATTGAAACCGCAAAAAACCGCACCAAGAAAATCAATTTCGAAGTCATCATCGAATCCGCCGCAGGCCTCGTAAACGTCAATGAAATCGCTGCGTCCAGCCCGCGCATGGTCGCGATGTCACTGGGTGCGGCTGATTTTGCGGCCTCCATGGGCATGCAAACAACGGGCATCGGCGGCACACAAGACAACTACTACATGCTGCACGGCGACACGCGGCACTATTCCGACCCGTGGCACCTTGCACAAACGGCGATTGTCGCGGCCTGCCGGACCCACGGCATCTTGCCGGTCGACGGCCCCTTCGGTGACTTTTCCGATGACGAAGGCTACCGCGCACAATCGCGTCGCTCGGCCACCCTTGGCATGGTCGGCAAATGGGCAATCCACCCGAAACAGATCGGCCTCGCCAACGAGGTATTCACCCCCTCAGCCGAAACCGTCGCCGAGGCCCGCGAAATCCTCGCCGCCATGGCACAAGCCACTGCTAACGGCGAAGGGGCGACCGTCTACAAAGGCCGGCTCGTCGATATCGCATCCATCAAACAAGCCGAAGTCATCGTGCGCCAATCAGAACTGATCGCAGGCTAATCCGCCTCGCTTTTTGACAAAATACTCAAAACAACAGCACGTCTTGGCCATCCACCACGGGCAAGACGCAATGCACGTTGCACGCGGGCGGCACCACGCATATATCTGTGGGAACAGATGAAAAGGCGCAGTCCATGACCCAATATCTCGAGTTCGAAAAACCGCTTGCTGAAATCGAAGGCAAAGCCGTAGAACTGCGCGCACTCGCCCGCGATAACGAAGAAATGGACATCGAAGCCGAGATCGCGGCTTTGGACAAAAAAGCCGTCGAGATGAAGGCCACGCTGTACAAAGACCTGACTGCTTGGCGCAAATGCCAAGTCGCACGCCACCCCGAACGGCCACATTGCCGCGACTATATCAACGCGCTGTTTACCGAATATACGCCACTTGCAGGCGACCGGAATTTTGCCGACGATCACGCTGTCATGGGTGGGATTGGTCGGCTTGATGGGCGCGCGGTCATGGTTATCGGCCATGAAAAAGGCAACGACACCAAATCGCGCATTGAACGCAACTTTGGCATGGCCCGCCCAGAAGGCTACCGCAAGGCGATCCGCCTGATGGAACTGGCCAACCGCTTTGGCCTGCCCGTGATTACGCTTGTGGACACCCCTGGCGCCTATCCAGGGAAAGGGGCCGAAGAGCGCGGTCAATCAGAAGCCATCGCACGGTCCACGGAAAAATGCCTCGACCTCGGCGTACCACTCATTTCTGTCGTGATCGGTGAAGGCGGCTCTGGCGGGGCCGTGGCATTCGCAACAGCCAGCCGCGTGGTCATGCTCGAACACTCGATTTATTCAGTCATCAGCCCCGAAGGCTGCGCCTCGATCCTTTGGAAAGACGGCGGCAAAATGCGCGAAGCAGCAGAGGCCCTGCGTCTGACCGCACAAAACCTGATCGAACTGGGCGTCTGCGACCATATCATCCCAGAACCAGCAGGCGGCGCACACCGCGACAAAGACGCGGCCATCGCCTCGGTTGGGTCCGCAATTCAGGCCATGTTGTCGGAAATGGATGGCCAGTCCGCCGTGCAAATCCGCAATGATCGACGCACAAAATATCTGGCGCTTGGGTCCAAAGGGCTGGCGGCCTAGTGGCCTACCAGAGCGTCTTTTCAGCGCGGGCGGTCCAAGTCGCATCGTAAGATACGGCGTCAAAATCAGCCTCTGCCTCGGCTAGCATTTCGCCAATTTTCGGCAGTCCGTCGCTATGATCAGCACCTGACCACGTCTGCGCGCGCATCAACGCACGGGCACATTGGCTGTATACTTCGGCCACATGGATCACGATCACACTGCGTGGGGTCCGGCCTCGATCGTCAAACAGACGCACAATATCCGCGTCAATGCGCACCTCAGCAGTACCATTCACACGGACCACATTGTTGGATCCTTGCACCATGAACATCAGACTGACACGCCCGTCAGCCACGATATTGCGTAGGCTATCCATCCGGTTATTGCCGTGCCAATCAGGCATCAGCAGCGTCTTTTGATCTACTAGCCGGACCACAGGGCCATCGTCCCCGCGCGGGCTACCATCGGTTCCGTCCACGCCAACCGTTGACAGCACACACAACCGCGACGCGGCGATCCACTTGGCATAAAGCGGGGTCACATAATCCGCGACCTTGATAATCGATGGTTTGGCAGGCGTGCCATATAGCGCCTCCAGTGCCGCAATATCCGTAACCTTAGCCACGAAACCCTGCCTCCGCCGCAAGCGCATCTGAGCGGGCTTCAACATCTGTCTGCAGCTGTTTCATGAACTGATCCACAGGCATACCTGGCGCAATCACAGGCAGAAAATCCACCACCGCAACACCAGGAACACGGTAAAATCCGCGCTTTGGCCATAGAACGCCAACATTCGTGGCAACCGGATAACACGGCTGCCCCATATCGCGATACAGCGCGCCAACGCCAATTTTGTACGGTGCCTTTACCCCCGGAGCAATGCGCGTCCCTTGGGAATAGATAATCAACTGACCGGGCAACGCCGTCCCGCTTTTGACATCTGTCAGCATCTTTTTGATCGCAGCACCGCGTTGACCGCGTTTGACCGGAATACAACCGATCCGCAGGCCAAACTGACCAACAACTGGGGCGTATTTCAAAATATCCTTAAAGACAAATTTACCGCGCGGGACGGCATGGTAAATCAACAAAACATCAAGGAATGACTGGTGCTTGGCGGCGATTAACGCCTCACCAGTTGGCGGCGTGCCACGGACTTCGCATCGGATGCCGACCATCCAGCGCAACAGCCAAACGACGATAATACAGTAACGATGACACCCCGCGATCGCACCCTTGGGCGACACAATTAGCCACGGCAAGTAGAACAAACCAACCAGCGGCAGCGCAATATACATCGCCAAATTAAACAGAACCGACCGGATCAATTGAATCGCATATCTCATGATTGTTCCTTCAATGTGCGCAGTGCCGCAGCGCGGGTCGCGGCAAACGCCACCGTGGCCGCAAGCGGTGGAATAGTCAGCGGCCAAAGCCAATTCAAACCTTGGAAACCAAGCCCCGTCAGGAACCCACCCGCGACATCTGTCGACGGCAGCAACCAGATTGCAAACATGCCCGCGAGCGTCCCAATGGCTGCACCCATTAAGGCACGCAGGGTAAAGCGGCGTACAAATGCACCAGCAATGTAAATATCACGAGCACCAACAAGGCGCATGACACGGATGACTTGGGCATTGGCAGCAAGGGCAGCTTGGGCAGCCAGCGTAATCATCGCACCCGTTGAACCCGCGATCAAAATGATCGCAATCCAACCTAACGCGCGCAACCGATTAGCCGCTGCAACCAGCGGTTCGCGCCAACGGGAATGGTCGTCAAGCACGGCACCGGGGACTTCTGCCTGCAACCTTGCGCGCAGGCCAGTTGGGTCGTACCCGTCACCTTCTTCAATTATTTCAATAAGTTGAGGGATAGGTAAATCTTCAATGGGCAGATCAGGACCAAACCAAGGGGCCAGCAACGCGCGCTGTTCATCCTTGGTCAATGGGCGGGCTGCGGCAACACCGGGTGTGGTTTCCAATACAGTGATCGCGGCGCGCAATTGGGCGTTGGCTTGATCGGCTGGGGCGGAAATACGCAAGGTCGATGTGCGGGCCAATTCGGCAGACCAGCGATCCGCCAAGCGACCAGTGGCCAGCGACAAGGCCATCGCAAACACCGCCAGAAACGCCATTGAACCAGCTGTGAAAAGCGTCAGACGGGCGGTAAAACCAGTCGGCGGCACGGCACGGTCCGCCTGCGGATCACCCGCGATTAAATCAAACAATCGGCCAAGATCAATCTTCATAACTCGACCCCCGCCTGCATCAACCTGCGGTCCTTAAGGCGCAGAACACGCGTGCTGACCTGTGACTTTGCCGTGCGGATCAGGTTCATGTCATGGGTGGCGATAATCACCGTCTTGCCCATGCGGTTCAGCTCGATCAGCAAGGTCAGCAACCGCTGGGACATTTCCCAATCCACGTTGCCCGTCGGCTCATCGGCGACAATCACATCAGGGGACATGATAACCGCGCGGGCCAATGCTGCGCGCTGGCGTTCACCACCCGACAATTGCGGGGGCAACTGCGCGGCTTGCCCGCGCAATCCGACCCATCCGATTAGGTCATCCAGATTGCCAACAGCCTCAGCGTCACGGCCAGACACCGTCAACGGCAACGCAATATTGTCGGTGACAGACAGGTGATCCAGAAACTGGCAATCCTGATGAACAACACCAATCCGGCGGCGGGACAACGCAACCGCGTCGCGGTCCATTGAGGCGGCGTCATCGCCAAACAGATGCACGTTGCCTGCCGTGGCCTGCAATGCGCCGTAGCACAGCTTTAACAATGTCGTCTTACCCGCACCCGATGGGCCGGTTAGAAAATGAAACGACCCCGCTGCCAAAGTCAACGACACCTGCGAAAACAGCTCTGCTCCACCGTAACTATACGCAACATTTTCGAACTCAATCACTTGATCATCCTTTGGGGTCTACCTCCCCGTTTTGCCCAAATTTGCAACAGGTTACAATGTTTTGGCACACCCAACCGTCGCATTTCCTTTGCCTTTCTTTGCCCAAAGGGTAAATAATGTTTAACAAAGCTGTACAAAGATGCAGCGTTATAGGCGCGAAGGGTCTGAAAATGCGGCTAATTTGTCCAAACTGTGGTGCACAATATGAGGTGGCAGATGATGTCATTCCTCAGGACGGCCGTGATGTGCAATGTTCAAACTGTGGTCACACATGGTTCGAAAACTTTGGCGCATCCAATATCGAAGACGAATTTTTCGACGCACCTGTTGAATTACCAAGCGTGACCGCTGATGAAGAAACGACCACTTGGGCCGATGCCGAAGACACGCCGCCCGAGCCAAAGCAGCCCGAGCGTCAAGAATTAGACCCCGCGATCGCAGACATCCTGCGCGAAGAAGCCGCGCGCGAATCAGAGGCGCGCCGCCGCGAGGCCGACACAGGCATCGAAAGCCAGCCGGAATTGGGCCTTGATACCGCATCAGTCGCCGCTGATCAGCGCGCCCAAGAAACACGGCGCCGCATCGCCAACCTTAAAGGTGAAGAGATCGCCGCAGTCCAAGAAGAAACTGCCGCCGCCTCTCGCAGCGCATTGCTCCCCGACATTGAAGAAATTAACTCTAGCCTTCGCTCAGACGCCGAACGCGCACCGCCAGACACCCCGATGGAAGCGACCAAAATCAAAAGCAGACGTAACTTTCGTACCGGATTTTTTGGGGTTCTGCTGGTTTTGGCACTGCTCGCCATAACGTATGTTTTCGGACCGCAAGTTTCAGATTTGATCCCGGCGCTGGCGCCAACATTGGACAGCTACGTGGAAACCGTCGATTCTCTTCGCCTGTGGATCGATCTCACATTGCAAAGCATGGTGAACACCATGAGCGCCGACACCTAGAACTGATCTAGCAACCTGCGCAGGTAATCGCGTTCAATCTCGGGGCGGTTCTGCTGGGCTGACCTACGTCTGATCTCATCCAAAATCTCTTCTGCGCGGCGGTACACATCTTCGCCCTGCAACAAGCCCTCGTAGGTGCCAAACTGACCAGTGTTCCCCAGCTCGCGGCCCAACGGATCACGGCGGGTCGGTGCTGTACGGCCCTGCGCTTCACCACGCTCAGTGCCTTGTCCCGGCTCGGATGAATTGTTTTGTGCCAGCGCTTGGTTCAGCGACCGCATGCCGTTGCGCAGGGCATCCATCGCCTCCGCCTGCCGGTCAATTGCTTCGGCCATATCGCCATTGCGCAACGCCTCTTCGGCACCGTCCATCGCACCATCTGCGCGGTCCAATGACTGACGCGCAATGTCACCAGCTTCGCCATCCAAATCCGGTAACCCATCACGCTGGCGTTGCAATTCATCACGCAACGCCTGCTGACGATCCGCAAGCGATCCCTGCTGGCCTTCGCCCTCGCCACCTGCCCCGTTGTCACCCTGCCGACCAGAGGTGCCGTCTTCACCAACGCCTTGGCCCTGTCCTTGCTGACCATCCTGACCGGGCTGGTCAGCATTTTCACTAGACTGCTGGTTTTGCTCGCCACCCTGATCACCGCCTTGCGGCTGTTGGCCCTGCTGATTGGCGCGGTCCTGCAATTCGCGGAACGCCTCGTCAGAAAGGTCTTCTTGATCCCGCAATGTTTCGGCCAAATCTTCCATCGACTGCTGACCTGGGGTGCGCGGACCACCCTCACCGCCCTCGCCTTGGGTGATACGCAGGTTTTCCATCATCTCATTTAGCTGCTCCATCAATTCAGCAGCCTCGGCCATACGGCCCTCTTCCATCAATTCTTGGATACGGTCCATCAACGCTTGCAACTCGTCTTGGCGTATCTGTGCGCCCTCATCGCCGTTATCCGCCTGATCCGTGCCATCCGTCGGCTCCATCTGATCGGCAAGCATCTGCATGTAATCATTGGTGGCGTCGCGCAGTTCCTGCATCAGCTCCGCGATCTCGGCAGCCGACGCACCATCGCGCATCGCCTCGGCGAGCCGATCTTGGGCGCGGGCAAGGCGCTTGCGGGCATCAGCCAACGTGCCATCCTCTAGCTGAATAGCCAAGTCCCACATCGCCTGCACGACCTCGGCTTGCGCATCGTCTGTCAGCCCAACATCAGCAAAATTCTCAAGGCGGCGAATAATCGTGCGCATCCGCAAATACGTCGTCTCGTTCGAAAACAGCCCTTCAGGGCGGTGCGAAATAGCGCGCATCACAAGTGCGATTTGCGCGGCATTCGACTTGGCCCACATCAAATCACGACGCTGCTCGATCACGGCCTTTGCAAAAGGCTGAAAAAACCGACGCCCCGGCAAAATCATCTGCTCGGGAATGCTGTCACCCACCTGACCCGACGCATCAGTCACAGACATCGACAAGGTCACAGGCAAGTTCGCCAGTGGATGCTCGGACAGGTTCTCAACCAAGAACGCCTCAAAATCAGCGCGATCCCCGTTAAACGGCATCGGCAAATCAAGCACCAACGGGGTCATACCATCAGGATCAGCAGCCAATCCATAGCGACGATCAACCGCCCCTAGATTAAGCGTAATCACCGCAGCACCGCTTTCAACGCCGTAGTCATCAATCGCCTGAAACGGCTGCGACATCTCGCCCATCGCATCAGCCTCAACCGGACCAATTAAATCCACAGCAGGCGGCGTATCGGCAATTATGCGAATATCCCACGCGGCACCATTTTCACCGTCAATCGCCAAGCGACCCGAACTGGCAGCAACAAACGTCTGTTGGGCCTCGGATGCAGCACCCAAATCTTCGGTGCGGCCAGATACCGTCTCGGCAACCGTCAGCGCGCCAACTTCACCGTACAGACGCAGCGTGATTTTACTGCCCGCAGGTACAACCAACAGCCCAACAGGCACATCGTTCAAATAGATCGCAGGCTTGCCAGTATATGTAGGCGGCTCGACCCAGCCCTCCCAAACCGGACCAGTGGCCAACGCATTGCCGCCCAACGCGACCTCGCTCACCGTTCCAACCCGCAAAAGCGAGCCGAACATAAGGGCGGCAACAAAGAACAAAAGCGCCATGAACCGCAGCCCATAAGGATCACGGTTTGACACCCGCAAATCGGGCTCAACAGCACGAGCATCGCGGGACGCGGCCTTCATCTGGGCAACGTGTGCATTCCAAACCGCCTCTGACGCGGGATCGCCACGGCCAATCGCTTGGGCATCGGCCATCGCGGCAATAGGACGGCCCGGCATGGCAGCATCTACGCGGGCAACGGCCTCAGCCTTTGCAGGCCAGCGGAAACGACGCAATCCCCACACGATCGCGGCCAGCACAGCCAAGATCGCCAGCACAGCCAGCGCCCAAAATGCCTCCAAAGACAGCAAATCCTGCCAGCCAAACATCAACGGGGCCAAGATCAAAAACACCACAGACCAAAGCGGCCAAAAGCAACGCACAGCACGTTCGGCCACAATCCCGCAACGGGTTGCAAAAACCGGCCATGTTAAATGGCTATCGATCGGGTCCCATGGGGCCAGCTGCCGTCTCCCTAATTCACAACCACTCAGGTATGGTATCGCGCGCGATCATCTCTTCATAGGTAGGGCGTGCGCGGATAACTGCAAATTGATCGGCGTGAACTAGTACCTCTGGGATCATCGGGCGCGAATTATATTCCGACGACATCACAGCACCATAAGCACCAGCAGACCGGAACGCGACGCGGTCACCCGCCTTCATTTCAGGCATCTCGCGGCCCTTGGCAAAGGTATCACCACTTTCGCAAACGGGTCCAACCACGTCGTATGTCGCAGGCGCATCACCCGGAACGGCCTCGATCAGCGGCACAATATCATGGTGTGCATCATACATTGCAGGGCGGATCAAATCATTCATCGCAGCATCAAGGATCAAAAATTCGCGGTCCTCGCCTTGCTTGACGTAAATGACTTCGGACACCAACAGACCCGCGTTACCCGAAATCAACCGACCCGGTTCAATCTCAATTTCGCAGCCCAAATGACCCACAGTATTTTGAACCATCGCACCGTATTCAGTTGGCAGCGGCGGGGCCTCGTTTGAGCGCGTATAAGGAATGCCCAAACCGCCACCCAAGTCCAAACGGTCAATCGTATGACCATCAGCGCGCAGTTCGGCGACAAGATCAGCAACTTTCAGATAAGCCGCCTCAAACGGTGCCAGCTCTGTCAATTGCGACCCGATATGCACGTCAATGCCGACAACCTTCAGGCCCTTTAAATCAGCGGCCATTTTATACACGTCACGGGCGCGACTAATCGGAATACCAAACTTGTTCTCGGACTTACCCGTGGCAATCTTGGCATGGGTCTTGGCATCAACATCTGGGTTCACACGAATGGTGATCGGGGCAACAACACCCAATTCAATCGCCACACGCGACAGCACAACCATCTCCGGTTCGCTCTCAACATTGAACTGACGAATGCCACCTTGTAACGCGACGCGCATTTCGCCTGCGGTCTTACCAATGCCCGAAAACACGATCTTGTCGCCAGACACACCAGCGGCGCGGGCACGGCGATATTCACCCTCGGACACGACATCCATGCCGGCACCCGCTTGCGCCAAAACCCGCAAAACAGCTTGGTTGGACAGCGACTTCATGGCAAAGCAAATCAAATGCGGCATGCCACCCAAGGCGTCATCGAACAACTTAAAGTGACGAGTCAACGTCGCCGTAGAATAAACATAAAACGGCGTACCAACGGCCTCAGCGATCTGCGCCAACGGCACATCCTCAGCAAACAACTGCCCGTCACGATATAAAAAATGGTCCATGCCGAAATCCCCGAAAACCTGTTCCTGAGGGACATATCAGATCAACCGAAAACCCCAACCTTTTTCCGAGCATAAATATGTGCCCCGCAGGGCCGATCTCATTTCAAATTGATCACGCGGATCTTGGATCAAATAAATCGTTGGCGCGGCAGCGCCGCCTTTAGGTCACCGGTCGCGACCGCAAATACAAATACAACGGCAAACCGCAGCTTACGCCAATGCCAAAAGTGGCTGGAATGGCAATCAGCGCGATCCAATTGCGGCGCACAGCCACCTCGGACACGATGAACACCGTCAGTGCAATCGCAGCAATCGTCAGATCCCACACCAGACCAGACGTCGCTGCATTCACGTGCCACGCATCGACCATTTTGCTCAGGCTGACTCCGTTATCGCGAAACCAGCTGATGAAATAATACATCGGATGGATGGCACCCCAAACAGCCAGCCCCAAGTAAACCCAGCGGATCACTGCTCAACACCCGTGGCTTCAGGCGTCAGCGGATCGCCATTCGCGCCACAGGCCGCCAAAAGGCAAATCAAACCAACCACAAAAACATTACGCATCCAAAACGCCTTTCCACTCGGCAATACGGGCACGGACCTGATCGGGTGCAGTTCCACCGTAACTCACACGAGAGGCCACAGAATTGCGCACACCCAGCACGTCAAACACGCTATTGGTGATGCCATCATGCACCGACTGCATTTCCGCGAGGGTCAAATCCGGCAAGTCTTCGCCCTTGCCTTCAGCCATCGCAACAAGCGTGCCTGTCACACGATGCGCATCGCGGAAAGGTAGGCCCAATTCACGCACCAGCCAGTCAGCCAAATCCGTGGCCGTTGAAAATCCAGTTGCCGCAGCTGCCTCTAGCGACGGCACATTCGCCTGCATATCCGCAACCATGCCCGACATCGCAGCCAACGCCAGCATCAGACTGTCAGCCGCATCAAACGTCTGCTCTTTGTCTTCCTGCATGTCCTTTGAATAGGTTAGCGGCAGCCCCTTCATCACCGTCATCAACGCGACATTAGCGCCAAAAATCCGACCGATCTTGGCACGGATAAGCTCAGCAGCATCAGGATTGCGCTTTTGCGGCATGATCGACGATCCGGTTGACCATTTGTCCGACATTTTCACAAACCGGAACTGGGCAGACGACCAAATCACCAATTCTTCAGCCAATCGGGACAGATGCATCGCGCAAATGCTTGCAGACGCCAAAAACTCCAGCGCGAAATCACGATCCGCCACAGCATCCAGCGAATTTGACATCGGACGATCAAAGCCTAAGGCCGCAGCCGTCATATGACGGTCAATCGGAAACGAGGTGCCCGCCAACGCAGCAGCCCCCAAAGGCGACGTATTCATCCGCACGCGCGCATCGGCAAACCGCGAGCGATCCCGTGCAAACATCTCCACATAGGCCATCATATGGTGACCCCAAGTAACAGGCTGGGCGACCTGCAAATGGGTAAATCCGGGCATGACCCAGTCAGCACCCGCCTCTGCCTGACCAATCAACGCCCGCATCAACGCCTCTAGCGCAGAATCAACAGCGTCACATTGTTCGCGCACCCAAAGGCGGAAATCGACAGCAACCTGATCGTTACGCGAACGCGCGGTGTGTAAACGACCCGCTGGTTCACCGATCAAATCCTTCAATCGGGCTTCCACATTCATGTGAATATCTTCTAGTGCAGCAGAAAACGGAAAATCTCCTGCTTCAATCTCTGACAACACCGTGAGCAGGCCTTCCCCAATCGCATCTGCATCTTTATCTGTGATGATACCACAGGCGGCCAACATGGCTGCATGGGCGCGAGACCCTGCGATGTCTTGGGAGGCCATACGACGGTCAAAGCCGATGGATGCGTTAATCGCTTCCATGATGGCATCAGGTCCGGCGGCGAAACGGCCACCCCACATCGAATTGGCAGTCTTGGTCATGTTGAAAAGGTGCTTTCATGCGCAAGTTAAAATCAATCCTGCTTTATACGGCCCTTGGGCTGCTTGCAAACATTGGTCACGCAGAGACGGTCGATCTAGAGGCATTGCGGGTCGGAGACATGCGCAAACTGACATTCCATTCTGCACCCATCGCCGGATCAGACGTGGCGTTTATGTCCGAAGACGGCAACGAGATGACCCTCGCTGACTTTAACGGACAACACATCGTGCTGAATTTCTGGGCCACATGGTGTGCGCCCTGCCGCAAAGAAATGCCCGAATTATCAGCCCTGCAAACCGACCTTGGTGGCGAAAAATTCCAAGTCGTGACCGTCGCAACAGGTCGAAACCCGCTACCCGCGATGCAAAAATTCTTCGACGAAATTGGCATCGACAACCTGCCGCTGCACACCGATGCGCGGCAATCGTTTGCGCGATCTATGGGCGTGCTCGGCCTGCCAGTAACATTGATCATGGACCCCGATGGTAACGAGATCGCGCGACTTCAGGGCGACGCGGATTGGCATTCTGACAGTGCCGTCGCGATCATCACGACGCTGATTGCATCCGACTAAAACGGCATATGCAAAACTTATACGAAACTTATGCAAAAATTACGGGGGTTAAGCGTGTCCAGCAGTCGATGACAGCAGCTCTGGACTGATGCCCAATGTGGCCAATGCGGCCGCCCATTTGGCGTCATTATCCGTGCCAAAAACGATGCCTGCGTCTACATCACAGGTCAGCCAACTGTTCTGCACTATCTCGCCTTCCAATTGGCCCGCGCCCCAGCCCGCATATCCCAATGCAAGCAGCGCCGTTTGCGGCCCCTTGCCCCGCGCGATGTCGTGTAAAACATCCATCGTTGCAGTCATGCAAATATGGTCGGCAACATCGATTGTACCGCCCTCAGTACGGTAGTCATCGGTGTGTAAAACGAACCCGCGCATGCCTTCAACAGGGCCACCGTAATGGACACGTGCATCGCGCACAGTGCCTTCAACATCTATATCAAGTTGTTGAAGTAGCTTAACAAATTTCAATTTCTTTTGCGGCTTATTGACGATTAATCCCATGGCCCCTTCTTCAGAATGGGCGCACATATAGACGACGGATCGATCAAAGCGCGGATCACCCATATCGGGCATCGCAATCAGCAATTTGCCAACAAGATTAAAGTCATCAGGGTCCATATCCCTATGATGGGTCCAGCAAACCTAAGGTGCAAGGGCAGATGTGTCAGCCCGCGCACAAGCATGTGACTTTCAAATGATCATGCGGGTGCGTATTCAGGGGTCATGAAAATGCTTGCCCTCCTCGCCCTGATGGCCACGCCCGCCTACGCTGGTCCCGCCGATCACAACACAACACTGACCGTGCTTGCCGGTCCACAAACCAGCCGTGGCAGCGTGATGGCAGGCCTGCGTATCGACATGTCAGATGGCTGGAAAACCTACTGGCGCGCACCTGGCGACGCTGGAATTCCACCTCTAATTCAATGGGTTGGATCTACTAATGTCGAGTCCATCGCATTCCACTGGCCAGTCCCAGACGTGTTCGACCAAGACGGAATGCGGTCCATCGGATACTATGGCACCGTGACAATTCCAGTCGAGATATTTCCAAATGACGTGGGCGAAATCCGCCTTTCAGGGTCCATCAATATTGGGGTCTGCGAAGAAATTTGCATTCCTGTAAATTTGGAATTCGACACGCTCCTTCCTCAGGACGCGCCACGCGACGCAGCAATCACAGCGGCCCTTATGAACCGCCCGTTGACTGCATCAGAGGCATCAGTCGGCGCCGTCACTTGTACCATCGCCCCGACGTCCGGCGGTATGCAAATCATCACCCGCACCGCGCTGTCACAACAAGGTCCAGAGGCAATTATCATTGAAACATCAGACCCTTACGTCTGGGTCTCCGAACCAGACGTAACCCGAACCGCGACGCATATCACCGCCACATCGGACTTAATCCATGTGGATGGGACCAGCTTTGCGGTGGATCGGTCAGGCATTCGGATCACCGTGCTTGGGCAAAATCGCGCCGTCAACATCCAAGGCTGCACGGCATCGTAATTACTTGCGGCGTTGATGTTCATCCAAACGCGGCATGATCTCGACAAAATTGCAGGGTTTGTGTCGATAATCCAATTGTTTAACCAGAATTTCGTCCCAAGCATCTTTGCACGCACCAGGACTTCCAGGCAGCGCAAATAAATAGGTCCCATTTGCCACACCACCCGTCGCACGGCTTTGCACCGCACTGGTCCCGATCTTGTTCATGCTAACGATGGTGAAAACAGTGCCAAAAGCATCGATTTCCTTCTCGTAAACATCGCGGTGCGCCTCGACGGTAACATCGCGCCCAGTCAGCCCCGTGCCACCCGTGGAAATGACCACATCAATCGCGCCGTCAGCGCACCAATCGCGCAGCTGACCCGCAATCATATCGCGTTCGTCTTGTACGATCATGCGAGCGGCCAGAACATGGCCCGCAGCTGCAATCCGGTCGACCAACACATTGCCAGATTTGTCATCTTCAGCGGTCCGCGTATCGCTCACGGTCAAAACGGCGATGCGCACAGGGATGAAGTCTTTCGGCGTGTCAATCTGGCTCATTTTATCCCCTTAGTTTATCTTGAACAGCAAGCAAATCCGCCCAAGCATCACGCTTGGAAAGCGGCGTTTGCATCAACTGTGCAGGGTGCATCATTGGCATGGTGGGGCGGCCCAATACCTCGGCCCACTGGCCACGCATACGCGACACGCCAGACTTTCCCAGTAACATCTGACAGGCGGTATTTCCCATAAGAATAAGGACATCGGGATTCACAAGCGCGATATGCCGTTCCAGAAACGGGGTCAAAGTCGCCATGTCTGCGGGCTTAGGCGGGACCGATCCGGCAGACCACGGAAACGCGGCTGTCAGGTAAACACGGCGAGCCACATCATCATGCGCGACACCAAGGTCGATCGCGGCGAACATTTTATCCAGCAGAAGACGTCGGTCGCCTGAAAACACTGTGCCAGCGCGGTCCTCGTCACGTTCGGGTGCTTCGCCAATGACCATAATACGGGCTGCAGCGTCACCTTCGGCAAAGATCAAATTGCGCGCGCCACGCTTTAGATCACAATGATCAAACGCGCCAATTGCGGTCTGCAACCCGGCCAAATCAGGGGCAGCATCAGCCGACTTTCTCGCCTGTTCAACACAGTCCACTTCAACGGGGACAGGTATAGCTGGCGGGCCCTTTGCCACAGCTGCAACTACGGGTTTGGCCACTGCTTCGGGGACTTCATAGCGGTTCAGAGGCGCGTCCAGTATCGCCTCTGTCACGCCCAGTTCGACTTGCCATTCAAGCGCGGCGCGGTCTGCCCAATATGTGTCCATAGAATCCATGACACACACAGTAGCGCCAATCGACGTCATGTGTAAGGTCGCGCTTGCCCCAGCCATGCGCGTTTTCTATAAGCGCAAAAGGCGAGATTTTAGGAGAAGCGATGACATTCCGTGCGCGGCATCTTTTGGGGATCGAGCATCTTCATCCCACCGAAATCACCACACTGTTGGATTTGGCGGATAAATACGCTGATCAAACCCGCAGCGGGACCGTCGATAAAACGGTTCTGGCTGGCATGACACAGATCAACATGTTCTTTGAAAACTCGACCCGCACGCAAGCGAGCTTCGAGATCGCGGGCAAGCGCCTCGGCGCCGACGTGATGAACATGTCGATGCAGGAAAGCTCTATCAAAAAGGGCGAAACCCTGATTGATACAGCACTGACGCTGAACGCGATGCACCCCGATTTGTTGGTCGTACGGCACCCCAATTCGGGCGCGGTCGATCTGTTGGCGCAAAAGGTCAACGGGGCCGTCCTAAACGCGGGTGACGGACGCCACGAACATCCAACCCAAGCATTGCTGGATGCCCTGACAATCCGCCGTGCCAAGGGACGCTTGCACCGCCTGTCCGTCGCGATTTGTGGCGACGTAGCCCACAGCCGCGTGGCGCGGTCCAACATCATGCTGCTTGGCAAAATGGAAAACCGCATCCGCCTGATCGCCCCGCCGACCCTGATGCCATCGGGCATTGAAGAGTTCGGCGTCGAAGTATTCGACAACATGGAGGAAGGGCTAAAGGACGTTGATGTCGTTATGATGCTTCGCTTGCAAAAAGAACGCATGGACGGTGGTTTCATTCCGTCAGAGCGTGAATATTTTCACCGCTACGGGCTCACGGCGCAAAAGCTGGCCCATGCCAAACCCGACGCCATTGTCATGCACCCTGGCCCAATGAACCGTGGCGTTGAGATCGACGGCAACATCGCCGATGACATCAACCGCAGTGTGATCCAGACCCAAGTCGAAATGGGCGTCGCCGTGCGCATGGCTGCGATGGATCTGCTGGCGCAAAATCTACGTGCTTACCGTGCCGAAAAAGAGGTGACCGCATGATCAATGTCCCCGCGAACGACCACGGCGCGATCTATGTGCTTGAGCTGAACCGGCCCGCCCCTGATGGGCTGGATGACAAGACGGATGCGGCGATGATGGCTGTGTTCGGGAACGTTGTGCTGAACACCGATTACGTTGATGCGATCACGCCGGGTTTGTTGGTGGATATGAGCCTGCCTGATTTTATCCGTAACGGTTACGACATGCCTGTGTCGGACATCCAAGCAGAAAACTTGCGCGGATTGATCGGGACTGTGGTGCTGATGATGTCGGCGGCCTTTCGTGACAGCGCGATCAATATCGATCTACCAAGCGATGTGCGGCTTGTGATGGTTTTGCGCGAAACACCGACCATGGCAGCGCCTCGCCCGATCACAACCGATAGCGCGTTTGGCACGGTGCCGCAGAAGCGGAAAAAGCCGTCCGACGCGGCCATGTCGGGTCGCGTCGCAACTTATGCGTTGCTAGTGTTATTTGCACTGGTGGCGGTAATGATATGGATTGCGGGATAGATGCTATGACAGACACGATATTCATCAATGCCCGTCTGATTGATCCGGTGGCGCAGACTGACACGCTTGGCGCGCTGCGGGTTCGGGACGGTTTGATCGCTGAGGTCTATGAAGAGCCAAAGCCTGACGTGGCTGGAATGACCGTCAATTGCGCTGGTAACTGTCTTGCGCCAGGTATCGTCGATATCGGCGTTAAGGTCTCTGAACCCGGTGAACGACACAAGGAATCGTTCCGCTCTGCTGGACGGGCTGCCGCTGCGGGTGGCGTCACAACTATCGTGACCCGCCCCGATACGCTGCCTGCGATTGATCTACCTGAAACGCTTGAATTTGTATCCCGCCGTGCCGCACTTGATGCGCCGGTACGCGTATTGCCGATGGCCGCACTGACCAAAGGCCGCGATGGCGCTGTGATGACCGAGATCGGGTTCTTACAGGATGCTGGCGCTGTGGCGTTCACCGATTGCGACCGCGTTGTCACGAATACCAAGGTATTCAGCCGCGCCCTAACCTATGCACGTAGCCTTGGTGCATTGGTCATCGCTCATGTCCAAGACCCCGGATTGTCGGAAGGGGCCGCTGTGACGTCGGGCAAGTTTGCATCATTGCGCGGCCTGCCAGGCGTGACGCCGATGGCGGAACGTATGGCATTGGACCGCGATATCGCCCTGCTAGAAATGACAGGCGCACGCTATCACGCCGACCAAATCACCACTGCGCGCGCCTTGCCTGCGCTGGAACGCGCTAAACGCAACGGGCTCAACATCACAGCGGGCGTCGGCGTGCATCACCTGACGTTGAATGAATTGGATGTGGCCGACTACCGGACATTCTTTAAACTCAAGCCGCCCTTGCGGTCCGAAGATGACCGTTTGGCCGTTGTCCAAGCAGTCGCAGACGGGCTGATTGACATCATCTGTTCCATGCACACACCCCAAGACGAAGAAAGCAAACGCTTGCCGTTTGAAGAAGCCGCGAGCGGGGCCGTCGGTCTTGAGACATTGCTGCCTGCAGCCTTGCGTTTGTATCATGCCGAAATGATCAGCTTGCCAAAATTATTTGCAGCGCTGTCACTCAACCCATCGCGGATACTTGGGCTGGACACGGGCCGTCTGCGTGCCGGCGCACCCGCCGATCTGGTCTGGTTTGATCCTGACGCGCCGTTCATTTTGAACCGCGCTAAGCTGAAATCCAAATCAAAAAACACCCCATTTGACGGCGCACGTATGCAAGGCGTTGTCCTTGGCACATGGGTCGGCGGTACACTTGTCAGCGAGGAAATATAATGCCTGAACTTATCACACCAACGATCTGCCTCATCCTTTGGGCGCTTGCAGGTTATGTGCTTGGATCAATCCCATTTGGCATGATCCTTGCGCGCGTCATGGGCCTTGGAAATTTGCGCGATATTGGGTCTGGCAACATCGGGGCGACCAATGTTTTGCGCACAGGGAACAAAACGGCGGCCGCGCTGACTTTACTGTTTGATGCGGGAAAAGGTGCCGCTGTTGTTCTGATCGCACGCGCATTTGCGGGCGAAGATGCTGCACAATTGGCAGGTTTGGCTGCGATTATCGGGCACTGTTTTCCGGTTTGGCTGCGGTTTAAGGGCGGCAAAGGCGTCGCGACTTATTTTGGCCTGATGATCGCATTGTCACCGATCGTTGGTTTGGCAGCAGGCGCAATTTGGATCGTCGTGGCCGCCATTGGGCGGTATTCGTCAGCGGCAGCATTATTTGCCGCAGGCTGGGCACCATTGATCGTAGCATATATGACGGATGGGAAATTGTTTGTGCTTTCATGCATTTTGGCCGTGCTGATTTATGCGCGTCACAGAACCAACATCAAACGATTACGCGCGGGTCAGGAACCAAAAATAGGCCACTAGATGATTGCGCTGCCACGCCCTTGACGCAACCAATATATCAGCGCCCCGCCGCCAGCGAGTTGTCCACCCAGACCAATTTCTGCATCAGAAATATAGAATATTACAACGGTCATCCCGATTAGAATTGGCAAGCGTGCAAGCGGACGCAAAAGCTGCCCGATTGTCCACAACCCAAGCGCCCAAAGACAAATCATCAATGGCGGAGCAACGATCAACGTGCCAGCCCACGCGCCCATGATAAATGCGCTGGCCCCATGCGGATGCACAACCGCCCCACCCGCCAAAGGCAGGCCGACCAGCAGCAACATCGCAAAGCGTGGATTTAAGAATAGTGACATTGTGCTGCCCCCTCACTGTTTCCAGATAAGGGACAATCGGGGCAAAATTACGGCAAAGTTAATAGCTATATTCGTCGTAAATTTTTGACAAATCCCCCGCCCATTCGCCATTGTATTTCGCCAACAATTCATCGGCAGGGGTTTGCCCTGTCTCAATGCTTTCTTTCAGGGCATTCAGGAAATGGGTCTCGTCGGGCACAAGCCCACCGGCACCCGGGCGCGCACGGGCCTTAAGACCTGCCTCAGAAATAGCAACAACTTCGCGGGCCAGATCGTGCATATTGATCCCATCAACTTTTGCCTGAAGCCCATCGACAGACGCCGCTATCCGCAGTGCATCGCGTTGTTCTGCAGTCCAGTCTTTGCAAAGGTCCCACGCTGCATCAAGTGCCGTTTGATCGTACATCAGCCCAACCCAGAACGCAGGCAATGCGCACAGGCGTCGCCACGGGCCGCCATCGGCACCGCGCATTTCTATGAACTGTTTGATCCTTGCTTCTGGGAACACGGTGGTCAGATGGTCCGCCCAATCCGACAACAGCGGCTTTTCACCGGGCAATGCGGGTAATTCGCCTTTCAGGAAATCGCGGAACGACATACCCAGCGCATCGATGTATTTGCCATCGCGGTACACAAAGTACATCGGCACATCGAGAACCCATTGCACCCAAGCCTCGAACCCGAAACCATCTTCAAAGACGAAGGGCAACATGCCTGTGCGGTCGCCGTCAAGATCACGCCAGATCCGCGAGCGCCATGATTTGTGGCCGTTTGGTTTACCTTCAAAGAACGGCGAATTGGCGAATAACGCGGCTGCAACCGGCTGAAGGGCCAAGGCCACGCGCAGCTTTTGCACCATGTCGGCCTCTGATCCGAAATCAAGGTTCACCTGCACAGTGCAGGTCCGGCGCATCATCGCCGTGCCCATGGTTCCGACCTTTTCCATGTAGTTGTTCATCAGCTTGTAACGCCCTTTGGGCATTAACGGCATTTGTTCGTGGGACCATTCAGGTGCGGCACCTAGGCCGATGAATTTCACACCAAGGACATCGGATACCGCCTTCACTTCGCGCAGGTGGTCGTTTACCTCGTCGCAGGTCTGGTGGATGGTTTCGACAGGGGCGCCGGACAATTCCAACGCGCCACCCGGCTCGAGGCTGACGTTAGCGAGACCCTTGGTCAGGCCGATAATCTTACCTTCTTCCTCGACTGGTGCCCAATTGAATTGGTCGCGCAGGCCTTCCAGCACAGATTGTATCGACCGCTCGCCTTCGTATGGCAGCGGTTGATGCGTGTCTTTGCAGTAGCCAAATTTCTCATGCTCGGTGCCGATACGCCAATCTTCTTTGGGTTTACACCCGTCAGCCAGCAATTGTGCTAGTTGGTCGTGGTGCTCGATTGGGCCGCCGCCGGACTGTGGAATGGACATTGGGAAAGGCTCCGTCTTGGGACAAGTGTTGGGGTTATCGGTGCCGCGAACACGCGGCAGTGTCAATGTAGCAAGGTTGGTGTTTTTTCCCAGACCGTGACGCGCACATCAGGTGTTTGTGACAGCACGTCTAGCATCGCCGTCGTTTGGATGCCTTGCAGGCTACCGAATAGATCAAACAATGCATCTGCGTTTTGCGCGTTCACAGGGATCGCGATCGACTGGCCGCCGATGCCCGTCAGGATCCAATGCGCGGCGGGATGACCGGTTGGGTCAAGCTCTAGACGTGTCAGGTCGGCGATATCCATTTGCCCCCCCGTCAATGGTCCCAAATAGGCCAGTCGTCGTTCGGCAACTTGCACAATTCCCGGACCCTCGCCTGCTTGCCGGAACCGCGCCCGTTGAATGCCTGCGATGGTCAGGATAGCGGCACCGATGGTCAAGATCACGCCAATCCAACGCACAATTCCGAAACTGCCCAAGGTCCACCACAGGCCGACACCCACAAGGGCAAGGCCAGTCAGTGCCTCGCGCCAACGCCACAAAGATGCCCGCGCTTCGGGTCGCATGAAATCAGACATTTGAGATACCCATTGGTTTGGAAAATATGCAAAGCGTGAATTGACCGATGTCCGAAAAACCCACTGAACGGTAAGCTTTGATTGCTGCCGGATTATCAGCGAACAAAAGTGCCCGCGTCGTGCCAGATTTTTTAGCCTGCGCTAAGTGCAACTCGATCGCCGTGCGCGCATATCCGCGCCCACGCAATTTAGGTGGCGTATAGACTCCCCCGATTTGTACGGTTTGCCCGACTTGCGCGTTAAACCCGGTCATCGCAACTGGAGTATCCGCATCCACTAAAACAACATGACTGCCTTTTCCGGCAAAGTCATCGAAACGCTGCACAGCCATTGGAAAAGCGTCGTCACCCGGAGTGCCCAGCGTTTCAGTTAGGTAATCGTGCATCCAACCCACCAAAACATCACGCGGAAACTCTATGAAACTGCGTATGCTCAAGTCTGTATTAACACTTGAGAGATTTGAAAGGTTCATCGCAAAAAGGGTTTCGTCTTTATCAAGATGCAAGTCAGAATCCGTCAGGCCCAAAGCCCGTTGCGCCCGCCTGCAGCTTGTCTGTTCACCAATGATCCCGATGACCGTGCGCCCATTGAGGGTCGCCATGATATCCTTGTCGAGAATTGACCTCAGATGCGGCATAACCATACCTTCATCGGTAATTCCCAGCAGGTCAGTTATCGGTCCTACATTGGTATCTCGCCAAAAAGCCATTGCGCGGGTGTGGCCACCATTCATCCCGTATTCTTGCAAGTTCGATAGCGGGAACATCGATGTATCAAGATGTTCCGTCAGAAAAGCCTCAATCATCGGCTGCTCATTGGGACCAAGGCGGATCATCCCCAATCCCCCATTGCGTTTTGCCATAGCGCCAGCGCCGCAACAGCCGCTGTATCTGCCCGCAAAATGCGTGGGCCTAGGCTGACGGGGTGGGCGCAGTCCATGCCGTGTAATCGGGTGCGTTCTTTTTCGGAAAATCCACCTTCGGGGCCGATGATGATTGCCCAAGGCCCGGTCAACCCTACATCCAGGACAGACGCCTGCCCCAACATGGTTTCGTCGCAAAACATGATCCGTCGGGCCGGATCCCAGCCATCAAGCACTTTGGGCAGCTTGGCCAAGTCATCGACTGGCGGTACATAGGTGCCGCCGCATTGCTCAGTTGCCTCAAGCGCATGGGCGCGCAGTTTATCAACACGCAAGCGGTCGGCATTATTGGTGTATTCAGTTTGGATGGGTATTATCCGTGCGGCCCCAAGCTCGGTCGCTTTTTCTACGATAAACGCGGTACGTTCTTTGCGGATTGGCGCGAACAGCAGCCAGACATCAGGGGGTATTTGCAAAAGCTTAGTTTGGGACTGACACAAAAGAACACCGCTCTTTTTACCCGCCTCGACGATTTCAGCATCCCATTCGCCATCCGCCCCGTTGATTAAGGACACGCCAACCCCTGCTCCAAGGCGCATGACCCCGAACAAATAATGCGCTTGATCCCGCGTTAACGGAACTGATTGCGCATGACCCAGTGGGTGATCTACAAAAAGACGAACTTTAGATGCCATGAAAGTGAACATATGACCGCCAATCACCAGATGCCAGAGGGTGCCGTAGCAGATAGTGCAGGAAATTGGGTTGATCGCTGGGCACCTACGTCGACGCGGCCCTATTTAAGGCTATCGCGGGCGGATCGGCCTATTGGGACTTGGCTGCTTTATCTCCCCTGTCTGTGGGCGCTGTCGCTTGCGATCTTGGCAGATGGGCAGGCAAGCATGTTTGATATGTGGCTGATGGTCTCTGCGGGCATTGGTGCGTTCCTCATGCGTGGCGCGGGTTGCACATGGAACGACATCACAGACCGCGATATCGACGCGGCAGTCGCACGCACACGGTCACGGCCCATTCCATCGGGCCAAGTGGGCGTGAGAGCCGCACTGGCATGGATGCTGGTACAGTCGTTGGTATCGCTGGTAATCTTGCTGACTTACCCAGCCTTGGCGATTGGCTTGGGCTTTTTATCAATCATCCCTGTGTTGATCTATCCGTTTGCCAAGCGGTTCACATGGTGGCCACAAGTATTCCTTGGGATCGCGTTCAATTGGGGCGCGTTGCTTATTTGGGCGGCACATACCGGATCAATCGGGTTTGCCCCTGCTTTTCTGTACGCGGCAGGCATTTTCTGGACCCTATTTTATGACACGATCTATGCGCATCAAGACGCGGAAGATGACGCGCTTATTGGGGTGAAATCCACCGCGCGTCTGTTTGGAGATAAGACAAACCTATGGTTGCGCGGCTTTATGACCGCGACGATTGTGCTGATGGGGGCCGCAGTTGTGTTCGCGGCGCAAGATCGGTCGATCCTGTCGTTGGTAGTGGCGCTTATCGGTCCGTGGGCGATGGGCTGGCACATGACGTGGCAATTGCAGAAATTTGACGCCAATGACGGGCCGCTTTTGCTGCGTCTATTTCGGACAAATCGCGACGCTGGGCTGATTCCCCTGCCGTTTTTCGCCGTCGCTGCGTTCCTGTGATTGAACCTAGCCGCACTAGCCCTTATTCAAGAGACGAATAATATCGCAACGAACGGATGCACATGCGCCTTTCCGCCCTTTTTCTTCGCATTGGTGTTTTCATCTGTGCCGCGTTGATTTCAGCCATGGCCGCTCACTCTACGGTGGCCTTTGTGCAAGATCGATCAGTCGTGGCCGTGCGTGAAACCCTTATAGATCGGGGATATGATTGGGCATCTGTCATCGGCGACGGTCTCCAGGTGATCGTAGAGGGCGAAGCCCCAACCGAGGCGTCGCGGTTCCGCGCCATCTCTGCGTCTGGCAGCATCGTTGATGCCAGCCGCGTTATCGATAACATGAGCGTCGCCGAATCAGGCAACATTGCAGCCCCAAAATTTGCGATTGAAATTCTACGCAATGATAGTGGTGTGTCGCTGATTGGGCTTATTCCGGCTGATACTGACCGTGACCGACTAGCAGCTCGCATCACGGACATCGCAAATGGCCAGTCTGTGACTGATCTGTTGGAAAGCGCGGATTATCCTGTTCCTAACACATGGCCAGCCGCGCTCAATTACAGCCTACGTGCGCTTGAAATGTTGCCTCGGTCCAAGATTTCTGTTGGTGCGGAGCGCGTTGCCATAAACGCAATCTCTGATAGCGCAGCTGACAAAGCTCGGCTGGAAACTGCACTTGCACGCAATACCCCTGACGGTGTCCGACTAGCGGTTTCTATTAGTTCGCCGCGGCCGGTAATTTCCCCATTTACAGCGCGATTTACTAAAGACACTGACGGGGTTCGGTTTGACGCCTGCGCCGCAGATAGCCCAGATGCGGAACGGGTAATTATGGTAGCCGCCTCTGCCGCAGGCTTTGAAGGCAAAAGCAGCTGTGTACAGGCGCTTGGTGTACCCTCCCGCACGTGGGGCAGTGCCGTTGCAGGCGCAATTGACGCGGTCAATTCTTTAGGTGGCGGGACCGTCACTATTTCAGATACGGATGTAACGCTGGTCGCGCTACAGGGTACCCAGCAAAGCACATTTGACAGCGTCGTTGGTGAATTGGAAAACGCGCTGCCCGACGTCTTTGCGCTCAATGCCGAGCTGCCTGCTACGCCCCAAGCAGGCGCAGACGGCCCACCACAATTCACCGCCACCCGCAGCCCAGAGGGCGCGGTACAGTTGCGCGGGCGAATTCCCGATGACCTGATCAACACAACTGCCGAAAACTATGCGATGGCCAAATTCGGGCGCGCAAATGTTACGATGGGCACCCGCGTGGTCAGCGACCTGCCCGCTGGATGGGCTGTGCGTGTTCTAGCGGGGATAGAGGCATTGTCAAAAATGTCCAACGGTTCCGTTGTCGTAGAGCCCGATCAGATGATCATCAAAGGGAACACTGGGTTGGAAACTGCGCAAGCGGATATCACCCGTTTACTGATTGATAAGCTGGGTCAAACATCCAGTTTTGAAATCAATGTGACGTATGTCAAACAGCTTGACCCAATTGCAAGCCTGCCAACGCCAGAAGAATGCATAGCTCAGATTGATGCGATCACGAACGCACGCAAAATTTTGTTCGATCCGAGTTCCGCGACGATCACTGCCGACACGCTACCGATCGTCGACGATATTGCAGACGTTCTTAAAAAATGCGCCGATCTACGTATACAAATTGCAGGCTTTACCGATAGCCAAGGCCGCGAGGAAATGAACCAACAGCTTAGCCAGGAACGCGCAGGTGCGGTTCTTGTGGCACTCCGTCAACGCCGCATTCCCGTCAGCTCGTTCGAAGCCGTAGGCTTTGGAGAGGCCGACCCGATTGCAACAAACGACACCGAAGACGGGCGCGAAGCCAACCGCCGGATTGAGTTTTCACTGATTGTACCAGAAAGTGCCGTCGATGAATTGACCACACTCGAAGCCATTGAAGCCGCTCCAAGCGAATAATAAACAGGACAAGACCTTGAACAGAAACGAATTCATCATCGCCACCGCGATCATCCTGTTTGTGGCCTTTATGCTTGGTTGGTTCGCCAGTTGGCTGGTCAATCGATTTAGCCGCGTGACCAAGGCTGAAATTGACGAGCTTGATAAAATGGCCCAAGCCCTTCACGAAGCAGAAGAAACTCGCGACCAAGCGATCACATATCTTCAACAGCGCGAGGCCGAGATCACCAATCAGCTGTCCCAGACAGAGGCCGAATTGCGCGCGGCAATGGATGGGCTGCGTGAAGCCCGCCAAGAGGCCGAAGAATTGCGTAGCTATATAGAGCGACAGCAAGGTTAAGACCGCCGCAATTCCGCGACGGTCGATCTGGTTTCGGAGATTTAGTCTGCGTGGGCATCTGCACGCATCCGCGCTAAATGATCATCCCAACCCTTGTCCAACGCCAACGTCAGACCAAACGCTGCCTCACCGGCAGGCAGGCCTTCATGCTTCAGCGTCAGTTTTGTACCACCGGCGACCTCATCCAAGGCCCAGCGCACTGTGCTTACGGCATCGCCCATCGGCGTGATTGTAAATGTATATTCTAACCGAGAATGTGGTTCGGACAGCAATACCGTCCCCCACATTAATTTGTCACCGCTATCGGTTCCAAACATTGCATAGTCGCCTACGACCAGCGGGGATTTTGGTTTGTGGAACCAAATCGCTAACTTATTTGGATCAGTCAGGTAATCCCAAACCGTTGCAGCCGGCGCCTTGAGAAATATTGTCTTTTGAATGCTTGTTTCGGTCATTGGATTTCCTTTTCGATTTCACTTTTAAGTTTGGAAAGGCGGTCATCCCAAAAGGTGTCAAAGTAGTCGAACCAGCTAAAAACTTTCTTCATACCATCCACATCGAGTGTATTCACCTTGGTGCGCCCGTCCGAGCGCACGTTGATGAGACCACCTTCATTGAGAATCAAAAGATGCTTTTTAACGGCCGCGCGGGTCATCTGAAAGTTCTCAGCTACCTCTATGATTGTCATGTCACGCTCGGCCAACATTTGCAGAATATCGCGCCGCGTTGGGTCAGCTAACGCTCTAAAGCCCATTTGCTCTTGGTTTAACATTGCGTACCACCTCATAGGATACCTTTTGGTATCTCTTAATTATGATACCAAAAGGTATCATGTAAAGGGCTAATTTAAAAAAAATGGTCCCGCCGGTCGCATTATCCCTGATGATGCAAAATGCGCCCAATCACATTGAGCAACAATTGCGCTGCCAAAATCGCCGTTCCGCCCGTTTGATCGTAATCTGGCGCGACTTCGACCAAATCGATCCCCACAATCCGCTGGCGCTTTGCCACAGCGGCGATGATCTCGAGCACTTCGTAATACAAAAACCCACCATGGCTCGGCGTCCCTGTACCCGGCGCAATTGACGGATCAAAGCCGTCGATATCGATGGTCAGGTAGATGTCTGCATTTGCTGGAATACGGTCCACAACGGCCGCGACGCCCAGCGCCCGAATTTGACGCACGGATAATATGTCCGCCCCCATCGCGCGGGCATCCTTGTATCCGTCCTTGGCTGTCGACGACACATTACGAATGCCGAACTGCGACAGCCCCGTGACGTGATCCTGTTCAGCCGCGCGGCGCATCGGGTTGCCGTGGCCGTGCCGCACGCCGTGCCGCTCATCGACGAAATCCAAATGCGCGTCGATCTGCAAAATATGAATAGGACCGTGGTCGGCAAAGGCACGCACGCATGGAATGTTGATCGAATGATCACCGCCCATGACGACAGGTAACGCGCCAGCAGCGCGAATGGCACGCACAGCGTCTTCGATCCGCGCATGGCTTTGTTCGGTATCTGTATGCACGATGTCTGCATCGCCAATATCAACGATCCGCGTGCCTTCGCCCAGATAGGTCACATCGTCTTCATGGTCGTATGCGCCCGCATGGCCAAAGGAAAACAAGGTTGATGCCTCGCGGATCGCGCGTGGCCCAAACCGCGCGCCGGGGCGCCACTGTGTTCCGAAATCATAGGGTGCGCCAACAACCGCCACATCGGCATCAATCGCGGACCAGTCAGGTTGATAATCGTATTTTCCAAATGTCGCGATACCCACGAATGGAAGGTTCAAACGCCCTTTATCATATCCATGTGCCATGCTGTCCCCTCAATCGCGGGGCGCGGCGGCCCTGCGTAATCTGTCATTAATCGCTTGCCCCAAACCATGGGCGGGGATCGGTGAGACAGCAATATATTTCGCGCCCAATGCGTCCAATTGGTGCAACATCCCAAATAAGTTGGCCGCTGCTTCAGTCAAATCGTCCGAAGGCGACAAATTAAGGTCAGCGTTCACCCCCCCGAAACCCAGCAAAGTCTCATGCGGTTCTGCGTAGGATGCGTTTAAACGCATCAATCCATTGGGCGCATAATGCGACGCAAGTTGACCGGGTGATACTGGCGCATCGGGGTCTTCATCACGCAGCAAAGGGGCACCCAAACATGCCTCTAGCGCCTCGATTGGAATACCTCCTGCCCGCAACAATGTCGGAGCACCGGCACACGACACAATCGTGGATTCGACACCAACGCCGCAAGGCCCGCCATCAACCACCGCATCAATACGTCCATCTAAGCCCGCCAAAACATGGGCCGCCGTCGTGGGGCTGATCCGACCTGACGGGTTTGCAGATGGCGCAGCCACCGGCCCACCGAACGCCGCCAACACAGCTGTCGCTACGGGGTGGTCAGGTACGCGCACCGCCAAAGTGCCTAACCCAGCGGTTACCAACATAGATATGGTTCCATCTGGCACCACCGGCAATACAAGCGTCAATGCACCCGGCCAAAATGCGTCAGCAAGCCGTTTAGCTGCGTCGTTCATTTGCACATATTGCGAAACTGCCGACACATCAGCCAAGTGCACGATCAACGGATTAAAGCTGGGCCGCCCTTTCGCCGCATAAATCTTTGCGACCGCTACATTATCACGCGCATCCGCGCCCAAGCCGTAAACCGTCTCGGTAGGGAACGACACCAGACCACCTGCACGCAAAATGTCGGTCGCTTCACGCAACCCATGGGCATCGGGCGATAAGATCTTTGTTTTGGTTTGTTTCATGACGCTGCGTTTCAGTTGAAGGGACCTCGTGCTACGATACCCTAGAATTAGATTTAAGTGGCATACTTGCGCCAGCCGCGCTTGCCAAGTAGCCAGACATTTTCGGAGAAAACCCATGCCATACCGCGCCCCTGTCAGCGACTACCGCTTTATTATGGACACCGTCGCGGGTTTCCAGACCGTTACCGGCACAACACGTTTCGCAGAGGCGACCGGCGACATGGCTGACGCGATTTTGTCCGAGGCGGCCAAGCTTTGTGAAGAGGTACTTTACCCGCTCAATCGCGCAGGGGATCTACATCCAGCTAAGCTTGAAAACGGCGTTGTGCGCACGTCGCCAGGTTTTGGTGATGGATATCAAGCGATCGCAAACGGCGGCTGGATCGGCATGTCCGCCAGCGAGGACGTCGGCGGCATGGGCCTACCGATGACCTTGACGACTGCGGTAAACGAAATGATGGCCAGCGCCTGTTTGTCGCTCCAGCTTAACCCGTTGATGTCCCAAGGTCAGATCGAAGCGTTAGAGCATCATGCGTCTGACGCGATCAAAGACCGGTATCTGCCCAAGCTGATTTCGGGCGACTGGTGCGGCACGATGAACCTGACCGAGCCGCAAGCAGGATCTGACGTAGGTGCGTTGCGGTCCAAGGCCGTGCCAAATGGCGACGGGTCCTATGCAATCACAGGACAGAAAATTTACATCAGCTGGGCCGACAATGACTTTAGCGAAAACGTCTGCCACCTTGTTTTGGCCCGCCTGCCCGACGGTGTTGCTGGCACCAAAGGTATCAGCCTGTTTATGGTTCCCAAACTGATCCCGAATGCGGATGGCACACTTGGCAAGCAAAACAATCTGCGCGTTGTATCGCTTGAACATAAATTGGGCCTGCATGGGTCGCCTACTGCTGTGATGGAATATTCTGGTGCCCAAGGCTGGCTTGTGGGCGCTGAAAATGGCGGCATGGCGGCGATGTTTACCATGATGAATAACGCCCGTCTGGGTGTTGGTGTGCAGGGGATCGGTGCAGCTGAAGGCGCATACCAGCACGCGCTCGCATATGCGATGGACCGCAAACAGGGCAAGGCTGGCGGGTCCGGCACAATCATCGAACACGCAGATGTGCGCCGCATGTTGGCCAGCATGAAGGCTGATATTTTCGCTGCACGGTCCATCGCTCTGATGAACGCTGTTGCGATTGATATGGCGGCTGCTACGGGCGAAGACGCTTGGCGCACCCGCGCAGCATTTTTAACCCCGATTGGCAAAGCATTCGGCACAGATGTTGGTATCGACGTCGCCAATACTGGCCTGCAAGTTCATGGCGGCATGGGCTATATTGAGGAGACCGGTGCGGCCCAGTATGCCCGCGATGTCCGTGTAACCGCGATTTATGAAGGCACCAACGGCATCCAAGCAATGGACCTCGTGGCGCGTAAACTGATGGACGGCGGCGAGGCTGCATTTGCAATTTTGGATGAAATTGAAGCAGGCGCAGACGCGGCAAAGGCAAACCAACCCGATTTGGCAAACGCCGTTTGGAATGCCGCTGCGTCCCTGCGCGAAACGACAGAATGGTTAGTGGAACAGGATTTGACCGACCGGTTCGCTGGTGCTGTGCCATATCTGCGCGCCTTTGCGCGGGTCTTGGGTGGACACGCACATTTGGCCGCGGCCATGTCAGGTGGGGCTGCGCGCATGCGGCTTGCGACGTTCTACATCAAACGCTTGCTGCCCGAACATAGCAGCCTTTTGGCCCACACCCGCGAAGGTGCGTCCGATCTGATGGCGATCACCACCGACGACCTGGTCGCATAGGATGGCGAGCGCTGGCATCCGTTACCCATTTTCCACGCCCCCCGTCGAGGGTGAAGCAATCACTGTGGCCGATGGTGTTCTTTGGATGCGCTTACCGCTGCCAATGGCACTGGATCATGTGAATGTTTATGCGTTGGATGACGGCGATAGCTGGACCGTGATTGATACCGGCTTCGATACCAAAAAGACCCGTGCGATTTGGGAAAAACTGCTCGTAGGTCCGCTTGCTGGCAAACCCGTGGGCCGGATCATTGGGACGCATTACCACCCAGATCACATAGGGCTTGTCGGTTGGTTCATGCAACGCGGTGCCGCGTTTTCAACGACCCGCACCGCATGGCTGATGACACGGATGCTGACGCTTGATCCACATGCTGTTCCAACGCCGGAAACGCTCGCGTATTACATCCAGTCCGGTATGGACCCTGAAGAATATACCGCCCGCAGAACCGAGCGCCCGTTCAATTTTGCCGATTGGGTCGCACCTATACCGCTAGGCTATACGCGCCTGCAAGAAGGGCAAGCAATCACCATTGGTGGACGTACGTGGGATATTCGGATGGGAGACGGTCACGCCCCAGAACATGCCACGTTCTGGAGCCGCGACGACAATCTTGTTCTTGGTGGCGATCAATTGCTGCCATCGATCAGCGCGAATCTAGGTGTCTACGCAGCAGAACCCGAAGCCGATCCTGTTCAAGACTGGCTCGTATCCTGCGAGAGATTCAAGCCCTATGCGACTGACAATCAACTGGTTCTCGGCGGCCATAAACTGCCATTCACAGGGCTGCCTTTGCGGCTTCATCAGATGATCGAAAATCATCACGGTGCGTTGGATCGCCTGTTAAAACACCTATCGGAACCGCGCACCGCTGGCCAATGCTTTGCCCCGCTGTTTAAACGAAAAATTGGGCGCGGCGAATACGGATTGGCCTTGGTCGAAGCGGTCGCACACGTAAACCATCTGTATTTTGCAGGGCAAGCTAGCCGGACATTGGGCGACGATGGCGCCTATTATTATGCCGCTTTGGCTAATGCGCCCGAAGACACCACCATCAACTGATTTGTCGGAACTTCAGCCCAACGGTCTCCGTCCCCGCAAAGCGGTTCAGACGCCAAAGCCCGACCACCATTGTCGAGCGTTCCCGACAAATACAACGTCGGGCACAAATCATCAGACGCGTAGCGATATGCATAAAGTTGCGCACCGTCTGAGAATACGCAGGTCAAACGGACTGGCCCTGCGCGCGTCGCAGGGCCGATGCTAGCGAACATTGCAGCAAGTGCGCGTTCGGGATCATCGTTCAGCCCATTGGCCAGCAACGTCAGAAAAATCATTTCGCTATCAGTCGTTCCGCGCCGCGCCGCGTACAGATCATCTGGCAGAGCTGCTTCTAGCTGTCTGCGAATCGCGGGGTAATGCGGGACTTGTCCGTTATGACAAAATGACCAGTTGTCGTGGGTGAACGGATGACAATTGGCGCGGCTTGTTTCACCCATCGTGCTTGCACGGATATGCGCAATAAAATGATGCGATTTCACCATGCGGCACAGGCTTGTTAGGTTTCCATCCGACCAAGCAGGCAACACATCCCGATAAAGACCCGGATTTGCATCATCGCCGTACCAAGCGATGCCAAAACCGTCACCATTCACCGCAAGCTTGGCCTCTGACGCATGCTGGCTTTGCTCTAGCAGCGAATGTGCAGGCCGAACGATAATGTTTTCAAGCGGGATAGATGGGCCAGTATAGGCCGCGATGCGGCACATATCAGTGACGGCTCTCGATACGAGCATGCAGGCGTTTGAGAATGCGACCAGCTGTTGTTTCACAAATCGCAGGAACAATAGCATGCACCAATGCGGCCAACGCGGCCACGCTTAGCCAAAATGCAAACCCAAGTGCAAAACGCATATGCCCAAAATAGGTTTCATTCATGGTCGCGGGGTGATCGGTGAACAATGCGGCAATTGGGCTCCGGCGGGAAGATTGGCTGGTGTCTGACATGTGTGACGCGTCCTTTTTGTGAATAAGAACACACTACCTGTTGTTGCCTGCGCGCGCGTCCCAAATGACACTGCCCATTCAAGTATTTATAGGATACCATCCCAGCATGGCTGAAAATATTGATGTAATCGACCGCAAAATCTTATCTATGCTGCAAAAGGACGCGACAGCATCTGTTGACGCCATCAGCGATGCAGTGACCCTGTCGCGCAATGCCTGTTGGCGGCGGATCAAACAAATGGAGGCTTCAGGCGTTATCACAGCGCGCGTGGCGCTGGTGGATCCGGTTGCGGCGGGGTGTCCATTGCAGGCGATGGTGATGATCCGCACCAATGCACATGATGCAAAGTGGATGAAACAGTTCCAATCGGCGCTAGCAGCGATGCCCGAAGTGGTCGGCGCATACCGTATGACGGGCGACCTCGATTACGTCCTGCGCGTGCGCGTGGCAGACGTGCCTGCATATGACGCATTCTACAAAAGGCTCACATCACGGATTTCTGTATCGGATATTTCAGCAAGTTTTGTTATGGAGGATATGAAAGACACAACTGCGGTGCCCCTATGATCAAGAATCAAGATACGATCGAAACCTCTGCGGACGCGATGGAAAATGCGCATCTGCCGACGTTGCATGAAATCCATCTGTCCCAAGCCAAAGGTGGCAAACACGCTGATTTGCCCAAAGCACTGAAGGAACCGGTAGAAAAGAAAAGCCCTGCCCAATGGGCCTATGAGCGGATCATCATGTACATCAAGAAGTTCGAAGAAACCTTGGACAATGACCACGAGGTTGGGCTTGGTTTTGCTGGCGGTGACGCAGGTGTCATAAAAATCGAAGGTTTGGGGTATTTTGACCCCGATATCGTGACGTATTTTGGGACCAATGGCGCTGGCGCGAAAACGCAACTGATCCAACATGTCGGCCAGCTTAATGTGATGTTAACCGCAAGCCCGAAACATATTGATCAAGCGGAACCAAACCGCATCGGATTCCAGCTCGCACAAGAGCTGGATCGTGATGAGGATGCGACGACATAGCGCCCGTGACAAGATAAGAAATATGGGCTAATGCAGGATCCAACAAACAACCGAATACAAAGAAGGATTCTTCAGATGGCTGAACATAAACACGGCGAAATGGACACTTCCGTTCAGGAAAAGACATTTGACGGCTTTCTCTCCATGGTTTCAAAGGCCTCAATCATTATCATCATTGCACTGATCTTGCTTGCGCTGATCGGCGGATAATTTGATGCAGCGGCGTGCATTTTTATTGGGCGCTCCATTGGTCGTCGCAGGTTGTGCAGGTGGCGACTCCGTCTGGGCGCCCGACAGCGCGGTCAATGCGGCTATGTTTCTGGGCACTGGGCCCAAGGCGTTGACCCTATATACCATGCGCAATACCGGATCTGGTAACGGCGCGCATTCGTCGGTTTTAATAGACGCCAGTCAGCGGGTTTTGTTTGATCCTGCGGGATCATTCGCCAATGCGCGCATCCCCGAACGCAATGACGTGTTGTTCGGGATGTCCCCCAAAATTGAAGACTATTACGTGAGCTACCACGCGCGGGAAACGTACTATGTTGAAGGTCAGCGCATTGTTGTATCCGCAGACGTCGCGGAGCGAGCATTGGGGTTGGCATTGGCTTACGGTCCTGTCGGTCAAGGCAGCTGTACGCGCGCCGCGTCTGCTATTTTGGGTCAATTACCTGGATTTGAGTCTATTAGGTCGACGCTTTTCCCCAACACATTACGTAATAGATTCGCATTGCTACCAGGTGTTGAGCTAACCGAATACCGCGAAGCCGACGGTGATGATAAATCTGTTGCTGCCGCCCAAATCGACGCCTCGCTTAAAGCAAGCCCATAATCAGCGGTCCGTAAAAGATTGCGCACCCTGCAAGCATCCCCCAAACAACCTTGCGTGTTTTATACGCCACGCCAAGCGCCGCAGCCGCGGCCATAAAATGCCACAGGGTCGGTTCGCCACCTGCGCTGGAGGGCCACAGCACCAAAGGTGCAACCATGCCCGGCAGTACAGCAACCGGCGTGAATCGCAGCATCCGTTCGATCAGGGGGTGAATGGCGCCTGCGCCGATCAATCCAAGAAAAGAAAACCGGATCGCAAATGTGCCGACAGCCATTATGCCAATGATCAGCCAAATTTCGGATTGCGTGTAATTCATGGCTTCGCCCTTTCCATCCAGGATTCGACCACGACACCCGTGAGCATCGCACAGACTGCTGCAATCAACAGCCCACTACCTGCAGGCAGACCCGCCAGCGATATAGCAACGATGATCGAAACGAACGCAGCTGCCACATGCGCCAGCGACTTGAGCATTGGCGCGACCATCGACAAAAATGCAATCGGCAAAATGAACGCAATTTCAATATCCGCAGGAACCGTCGCCCCAAGCCGCGCACCAATATAAGTGAACACGCACCATAGCGGCGAAATAACCAGCGCTACCCCCAGAAAATATGCTACCTTTGCTGGCAACGTCATCTGAGGGTTGTCCTCATATTTGGCAATGGATGCCATGTAACTTTGATCAAAGTTCAGGTAGCCAACTAACGCCCGTTGCCAAAATGGCGCGCCCCCCAAATGAGGCGCAAGGGCCGCCGAATACATCGCCATCCGCAAATTCACTGCCAAAGCTGCCAACAGCACAAACCCGATCGCTGCATTTTCCAACATCAATTGTAGCGCCGCAAACTGTGACGCACCTGCAATCACAAGAACTGAAAAACTCATAGTTTGAGCCATCGACAGCCCCGCCTCGATCCCGACCACACCAAAAAGCAATGCAAACGGGACGACCATCACGATAAACGGAAGCCCGTCGCGAACACCCGCCCAATAGGCGGATTTGGTGGTGGTGACTGTCATGGCTTCGGCCTATTCTATGCGGGTACTGACTTGATCTACTCTCGCCCTTGCCGAAAGACAAATTGAGATGCGTGATGACTCCAATGAATTTCTGATAGCCCCTACGCCGGATGCGGGGCGATTAACCCGTGGCGTCACAGGTACCGACCAAAATGGCGATACCGTTGACCTACATGTTGTCGAGGAACGCCCCCTGACGATTTTTCTGAACAGCCAGGAAATTGTCACCGCGATGACGATTGGCGATTATCCCGACTATTTGGCGCTTGGTTTTTTGCGCAATCAAGGGATGCTGCACGACACCGACGACATTATCGGCGTCGACTATGACGAAGAATTGGAAACCGTCGTGGTCCGCACCCAAAACATCACAAATTATGAAGACAAACTTGCGCGCAAAACTCGCACCAGCGGGTGTGCAGTCGGCACTGTTTTTGGCGATATGATGGAGGGGTTGGATAAGATCAAGCTCCCCAATACATCTGTGCGCACGTCCGACCTTTATGCGCTTGCGGCCAAGATAAATACGACCCCGTCGCTGTACCTGAGCGCGGGTGCTATCCACGGCACAGTCCTTTGCCAGGGCGCGCGTCCGTTGGTCTATATGGAAGACGTGGGTCGGCATAACGCTGTCGATAAAATCGCAGGCTGGATGCTGTCAGAAGGCGTGTCTGCCGCCGACAAGACAATGTACACAACTGGCCGCCTAACATCAGAGATGGTGATTAAATGCGCTCAAATGGGCATACCCACGCTGGCATCCAGATCAGGGTTCACCGCTTGGGGCGTCGAGATTGCAAACCAAATCGGTCTGACCTTGATCGGCCGGATGCGCGGGCAGCGGTTCGTTTGCCTGTCCGGCGAAAGCCGCCTGATCCGCGATGCAGACCCCAGCAAAGTCCGCGACGAGCCGCGCAAATCAAGCAGAAAGGGTGCTAAATGATACAGCCTCTTGGTGTCATTCTGGCTGGCGGTCAGGCCACGCGTATGGGCGGCGGAGACAAGGGGTTGCTCATCTTGGGCGACCGCACGATCTTGTCTCACGTTATTGGCAGGTTTGATCCGCAATGCGCTAGCCTTGCGTTGAACGCAAACGGCGATGCGCGGCGGTTCACCAATCTGAATCTACCGATTATTGCGGACAGTATTCCTGATTTTGCAGGGCCCCTGTGCGGTGTGCTTGCAGGGTTGGATTGGGCCGCGGATCAAGGCGCCACTCATATCGTGACTGCTGCTGCCGACACGCCATTCCTGCCGTGTGACCTTGTCCCTCAGCTTCAACTGGCCGCCGAAAACAGCCCGTCAGGCATGGCGATCGCGGCATCGCCAAACGGGCGACAACCGACGTTTGGTCTTTGGCCGACAGCATTGCGCGATGACCTGCGGGCGGCCTTATTGGGGGGCCTGCGTAAAGTCGTGCTTTGGACTTCCCGTCATGGGGCAGCCACTGCTGAATTCTCAGATGACGCCACATTTTTCAACGTGAACACACCCGCAGATTTGGACCAAGCAAGAGGCATGCTATGAAGGTATTTGGGGTCGTTGGATACAAAAATACAGGCAAAACTGGCCTGATGGAACGGCTTGTGGCCGACATCACCGCGCGCGGGTTATCTGTGTCAACGATCAAACACGCCCATCACAGTTTTGACGTCGATCATGCGGGCAAAGATAGCTACCGACACCGGACCGCTGGCGCATCGCAGGTGTTGCTGTCATCGGGCACCCGTTGGGCGTTAATGAGCGAGCTGCGCGGCGCGCAAGAACCGCCGCTCGAAGCTCTTTTGGCGCAACTTGATCCCGTCGATTTAATCCTGATCGAAGGCTACAAAACCGACAATCACCGTAAGATCGAAACCTACCGAAAAATGACCAAAGGCACGCTTTTGGCCCCGGCAGACCCCACAATTATTGGTGTCGCAGCAGACTGCGCAGTGCCTGTCACGCAGCCGGTATTTGACCTCGATGATACAACCAAGATCGCTGATTTCATCCTTGCTCAGGTCGGCCTATGACATATGACACCTTTGTCATGGTTGATTGGTCAGGCGGCAATGACCGTGGCCCGAGGCCAACAAAGGACGCCATTTGGGCGTGTATTGCTGGGCAGGATCCAATTTACTTTCGGACGCGCCAGTTGGTCGAAGTTTGGCTGACCGACCTATTCACTACCGAAATGGCGGCCAACCGGCGCGTGTTGGCGGGGTTTGATTTTCCGTTTGGGTATCCGGCTGGTTTTGCCAAATCGGTGACAGGCTCCAATGACCCGTTCGCCCTTTGGACATGGTTCGCGGACCACATCACGGACACACCAAAGATCAACAACCGATTTGACGTCGCAGGTGACTTGAACGCTCTGTTGGGTGGCGTTGGGCCGTTCTGGGCCAATGGCTTGTCCCGCGATATTCCCAATCTTCCGCGCAAGGGGCGTGACCGTTCGTCCAGTCAATTCCCTGAGCGGCGAAATGTTGAGACCTGTGCAAAGGGCAGCTTCACGTGCTGGCAGATGGCAGGTGCAGGTGCTGTTGGATCTCAGATTATGATGGGTTTACCGGTGCTGCACCGTCTGCGAAAACTCTTTCCGAACGATCTGCGCGTTTGGCCGTTTGAGGGTGCAGGTGCGGCGATCACCATCGCTGAAATATGGCCAACATTGCTCGCAGGTCCCGCGCCTGATGGCATGATCAAGGACGCTCATCAAGTTCAGGCCATAGCGGCTCATTTTGCATCGTTGTCACCCGCAGGTTTGACCAATCTGATGGACGTAAATGCCCCTGAAGAAGGCTGGATCCTCGGTGTTCTTCAACCCAAGGCACCCGCTTTGCGCAACGATTGTTTCGCCATGCCACAAGGCGCTCATTGGACCCCCGTGTCCGAGGCCCTTACACATTTGCAAGACAAGCTGTCACCAGTGACCTCTTCGAAAAAGATCGAAATCGCACGCGCCGCTGGTCGTATTTTGGCGGCTGACGTGACTGCAAAACGTGCTCATCCGCCAGCGCCGAATTCGGCTGTGGACGGCTATGCTTTTGCGGGGCCAATTGGTCAAGGTGCGCATGCGGTGCCGTTGGTTGATGGTCGCGCAGCGGCAGGAACCCCTTATACGTCACAGGTGCCCAACGGTCATGCCATTCGCATCCTGACAGGTGCAGCCATGCCGTGCGGAACCGACACTGTTATCTTGCAAGAAGACGTCACCGTCGATGGCGCCAAAATTCTGTTCCGTGGACCGCTGAAATCAGGCGCAAACGCGCGCGACGCCGGCGAGGATATGACCGCAGGACAGGTCGTACTAACATCGGGTCGAACGCTCACGCCTGCAGATTTGGCCACCATGGCAGCGGCAGGTATTGGCAGTGTCACTGTTAGGCGCAAATTGCGGGTCGGTATTTTATCCACCGGTGATGAGCTGGCGCAAGCGGGTCAAGCCGCCCGCATAGATAAAATTTATGACGCAAACCGACCCATGCTTTGCGCCGTTGTCCGAAAGTGGGGACACAAGGTCATCGACCTCGGATGTGGTCCTGATAATCGCGACGAGCTGCGTACAATCCTGAACGACGCAGCCAAACGGTGTGACGTGATCCTAACCTCCGGCGGCGCGTCTGCGGGCGACGAAGACCACATGTCAGCCCTATTGCAAGACGCGGGTAGTCTTGCGTTGTGGCGGGTTGCGATGAAACCGGGGCGACCCTTGGCATTGGGTCTTTGGGACGGAGTTCCTGTATTTGGCTTACCTGGAAACCCAGTCGCCGCGATGATCTGTGCTTTGGTTTTTGCGCGCCCTGCCCTTTCGGTTTTGGCGGGTGGCGATTGGTCCGATCCTGTCGGTTACCCAATGCCTTCTGGGTTTTCGAAATCCAAAAAGGCTGGCCGCCGCGAATACATCCGCGCACGCATTGAGGACGGGCAAGTTATTGCATTTACGTCCGAGGGATCGGGGCGCGTTTCGGGGCTTTCATGGGCGAGTGGATTGGTCGTACTGGGAGACGATGCACAATCGATCAATCATGGCGATTTCGTCAGATACATCCCATTCGAGAGTTTCGGACTTTGATCATTCGCAACGGCATTGCCGCCCATGATCAAGCGGCAGTTACCGCGCTTTATTGGGAGGCATTCGGTGCAAAACTGGGCCGCGTGATGCGCCCAAAGGCCAAAGCGCTCGCATTCATTGAAGCCGTACTTGATGGGTCACATGCCATTTGTGCGCACGATGATGCGGGTCAATTACTTGGCGTCGTGGGTTTCAAAACGCACACAGGCGCATTGGTCGGCGGGACATTCCGCAATCTGGCGCATGTTTACGGTGTCTTTGGTGCAACATGGCGGGCCGGATTATTGAGCTTGCTAGACCGCGACACAGAAAACGAACGCTTCCTTATGGATGGTATTTTTGTGGCACCCAGCGCGCGCAGCCAAGGCGTTGGCACAGCGCTGCTGCAGGCCATCAAGACAGAGGCAAAAACGCGCGGCTACGCACATGTCCGCCTTGACGTGATTGACACCAACCCAAGGGCGCGCGCTCTTTATGAACGGTCAGGGTTTGTCGTTATTGACACGCATCATCTGGGACCATTGCGGTTTATTTTTGGGTACAGGTCTTCTGCAACGATGGTTTGTACCATCTAGCCAGACCCAATAATTGCGCCCGCTGCGAACACCAATGCACCGCCCACGACGACTTGAAAT
>Ga0075443_10000052_pt1 | contig 44105 bp, 28 predicted proteins | sample CoawatmetaG00DNA_3_FD_71583 | JGI IMG/M metagenome (GOLD analysis project Ga0075443, IMG submission 71583) | Marine microbial communities from the West Antarctic Peninsula - Coastal water metaG006-DNA | ecosystem: Environmental > Aquatic > Marine > Coastal | place: Atlantic Ocean: West... | reverse complement strand
CAGTTGGTGCTGACGCAGTTATTAACGAACAGTTAACACAAACTGTTGGTGCAATTACTTGGCTAAAAGGTAAAATCGCATCTGAAGTATTAACTGATTCTACTGCAATTACTCGCTCAAACGCGGCCTTCGATAATATCATCGACATTATGCAAAATGATGTAACAAACGTAGATGATCCAATTTACGGAGACGTTGCACTTTCAAACGAACATCGTCAAGCTCGTGGTGCATTACTTACCAACAAGACGTTTATCCAAAAAGAAATTATTGCTTGGATTACAGCAAACTACCCTGGCTTCACATACAATACCGCTGCTTGTGAAAGAGATATGGGTATCTTTGTTGATCTTGCTGCTTGGGATGTACAACACGGTTCAAACGCTGGTACGGCTACAAATTCAAAACTTTATTTTGAAAACGCTATCCCAGTACTAAGCGACGCAGAAGTTGTTCCAACATCAGAAGCATATTTCTTCGCTGCAGAACTTGTCGGTCAGATTATTAGAAACGAAGTTGTAACTCCGCTACAAGGTGTAGTAACACAAACGATCATTGAAACAACATCATTTACACCTTCAACTGCAGATTACGATCCGGCAACTGGTGACTTTGAAATGTCTATCAGTGGTCACACTCTTGTAAAAGGCGATAGAGTTACACTGGATCCTAATTCATTCACATTCACTTGTGACATGGATGGGGACGACGCTGCTAAAACTTATCCACGCCCAGGTTTAGATCCATACGCTAAGAAAACATTCAAAGTTATTGAAGCAGCTTACGCTGGTGGTACAGGTACAACTGTTAAACTAGACGTAGGAGCTTCTGGTCCAAACAAATACTTCACACCAACTGCAGCAACATACGACGCAGGAACTGGTGTTATGAGTATAACAGTTGGTCAACACGGTTTAAGAGTTGGAAATGGAGTTGTTCTAAATAATAACTCGTTTACATTTACTTGTGATCAAGATAGCAATGTTACACAGCATACATATCCAAGAGTTGGCGATCCATTAACTGGTAAATCATTATCGATTACTGCGGTTGGTGAAACTCAGCATACACCAACAACCGCAGCTTATTCACCAGCAAGCGGTGATACAACTATCACTCTTAGTGCTCACGGATTTAGTAATGGCGATTATGTAATGATTGCAGATTACGGATTAGTATATTCTTGTGTACTTGATAATAATACAGTTTCTAAAGGTTATCCAAGATCTACAGATTATGCATCTGGCAGATGGTTACAAATTTCTGATGTTACAACAAATACATTCAAATTCAATGTTGGACCATCAGCTTATAGCGGCGATCACCGATTCGTATCAGCAGTTGCTAACTCTATTAGACGTCAAGATGGTACAATGACATTTAATGTTGGTAACGCTGGATCTGCTGCATCCTCTGTACATACATTTGTAAGTGCAACAGCTAATGCCGTTAAGCACGAGCCACAGTCACCACACACATTCGTATCTGTTACTGCCGACGCGGTAAAAGTTGCAAATATGGCTGAAGCGTTTACACCAACAGATGTAGCATACGATCATATCTCTGGTGTTATGACACTAACAATTGCAGATCACGGGTTTACAGAAAAGGATTATGTAATCTTCGCTGAAAATGCTATTACATTGAATTGTTCTAGTAATGGCGGTGGTAATCTATCACACCCAAGACCTACCGATCCAATCTTTAACAAACCAGTTAGAATTGACTCAGCAACACCAACAACGATTACAATGCAAGTCGGGCCTGCAAAAATTGATGCAGTACATACATTCGTAAGTGCACTGACTAACGGTGTAAGAAGATCCATTAAACCTGCTGTTGTACAACAGGCTAAAAACTTATTCGCAGGTGTTGGTAATGTTATCCGTGAAAACGACGGAACAATTCCAGCAATTGTAGAACCAAAAACTAGTGTACACACCGCAAGTTATACATTAACAAGCGAAGCAAACGCTATCACTGGTCAAAAGCCTAAGTATCAAACCGAAATAATTCAACACATCAGTGAAGAATATAACGGTCTTGGCTACGATGAAGCAAAATGCCCAAGAGATGTTGGATATATCGTTGATGCAATATCAGAAGACTTAGAGTACGGTGGAGATTCAGCTACAGTACATTCTGCAAATTATTATTACCAAGGTACACAAAGTGTCCTTGAGCCATATTCAATGTTACCTACTAAGTTGGCGTTCAATCATATTGCTGACGTAGTTGAAAAAATTGTTAAGAACGAAGTAAATGAGCCAATCTTTGGAGCTCGCTTTACTCCAGCTGTTGGCACTACGTACAATCCAACTACAGGAATGTTAGTAGCAGAAATTGGTACTCACACATTAACAACTGATGATCATATTTGGATGACGCCAGACGCGATTACATTCAGCTGTGATACAGGCTCTGGAGCTACTAACCATGCCTCACCAGAAGCACACCATCGCTTCTACAACAAGGCTTGCCCAGTCATTGGGGTAACATCAACTACTATTACATTGTGGGTAGGAGCCTTCTCTGGAGGTACTACACATACATTCGTAAGCGCATTAACTGATGGGTTTAGCGAAATTAATGGTAACCTTGTATATCAAAATGTTGCTCTTGCAGCTGCTGATATAGCAACTGGTACTGAAGCTAAGAGACTTACAAATATTATTGCTGATGTAGTTGATGATCGTTTAGTTGTTCCAGGATACACCGGATCACTTGATGTTAGCGTTGGTCAACAAATACCTGAAGCGTTACCTATTGCTACTGCTTCTCTTGTTCCTATTATGGAGCCAAGTAGAACATATGCTCGTAAATCATTACAAGCTAACAGAAGCTTTATTCAAGAAGAAGTTGTTCGTTTTGTAAACGATAACAACTACACTTACGACGAAGCTAAATGTGCTAGAGACGTTGGATTCATTATTGACGCGATCGCAAGAGATGTTCAGACTGGTTCTGATTATCCTTCACAATATTACGGTCGAGCTTATAGAGTTGGTACTGCTCTTGCACAAAATGTTATTAACGAGCAATTATCAGAAACAGTACAAGCTATCGAATATGTACGAGATGATATTCTACCAAGACTAGCTGGGGTTGCATTAACTAGAGCAACGGATGCTTTCACAAATGTTATCAACATTATGAAAACTGGTCCAGTATCATTTACTTACGACTATGGTCTTGCAGGAACTGGTAGCTCAGATATTAATGCTACTATGGGCTTAACCTTGAACATTGCATTCTTACAACAGGAAGCAATATCTTGGATCGCAGCAAATCACGGTTCATTAGTATATGACGAAGCTAAGTGCAGAAGAGATATTCAAATCTTAGTTGAAGCTACTGCTTTTGATATTAGACACGGTTCTAACGTCGCAATGAGAGACTTCGTTAAGTTATACTTCGAAAATGGTATTAACGTTGGATTACCTGAAGCTCAAAGAGCACCAACTGCTGCACTATATGGTCACATGGCCGCTGTTGCAGAGCAAGTTGTTCTTAAACAAGCTGTAACTCCTACAGCTGGAAACACGGTTGCTCAAGTAACTGGTGGATTCGGAAATGTAGTTGGAGCCTCTGGTGTTGAAGTTGAGAATCTAATCGTAATCGTACAAGATATCATCGCAGAAGATTCATTGATTAATCTTCCTCAAGCAAGAGAGCCACAAGTACTTGATGGTGCTGCTACCGGATATGATCAAGAGGCTTCAGTAGCTATCATCCTTGATCGTAAGGAAGCACTTGGTAGTGCGGTTGTTCAATACTTAAGTGATAAGTTTAGCTTCTTACAATACAGTGAAGAAAGATGTCGTCGAGATACAGGATACATTGTTGACGCGATTTCGCATGATATCCAGTACGGTGGTAACGTTGCAATGCACGGAACTGCAGAGCTTTACTTCAAGAATGCAGTAAATATCTTGCCAATTGACCAACGTCAAGCAACAAGAGAAGCATTCGAATATATGGGTGAAGTTGTACAAAGCGTTGTTCGTAACGAGTATGTAGATCGTGAGATTGGTAAGCAGTTCTCTCCATCACTTGCTTCTTATAATCCAGACACTGGTGTGTTTACTGCAACACTTGAAACTGGTCACGGTCTAATCGCTGGTGACTATGTTCAAATTGCTCCAAACAGTATCGTATTTACTTGTAGCCTGGACGGTGATGTTGCATTACACCCAAGCCCACAAGGAAATGATCCTTACTATAACGCACCAAATATCATTACTGACGTTAGTGGTGATATCATTACATTGCAAGTTGGCAAGGTTCCTTACGGTAAAGGTGGTGGTGCTCATACATTCGTAAGCGCTTCACTAAATGCTATTTCCCACATAACTGGAAACTCAGTTAAACAAGAAATGCCTACACTTGCTGCAAGAAGAACAATTGCTACAGAAGCTATGAATCTTGCTTTAATGCTTGCTAAGGTTGCAGATGATAATAATCCTGGAGCAATCCCTGCAAGAGTTGATGCATTCACTACTTGGATCGACGCAGACATCCTTGCTTCAAAGGAACTTGTTGATAGTGCTACTGTTCAAATGGCAAGCGATCTTCAAGGTTACATTTACGACACTTACAACGGTGTTAGTTATTCTAAAGAGAAATGTCGTAGAGATGTTGGTACGATGATCGATGCTATTTCGCACGATGTTAACTACACAACAAACTATGCATCAGTACGAACTGCAGAGCTTTACTTTGTTAACGCGGTATCAATATTACCTGCCGATCAAAGACAACAAACTGCTAAGTTCTACACTCAAATGTCTAATACTATCGGCGATGTTGTTGTAGGTGCTACGGTCGACGCATCAATCTCCAAGCACAGCTCTAAAGTACAAGATACATCCATCGCAGTTGCTACAGCGGTTGAAAAAGAAGAAGTTAAGGACTTGATTCGCATTGTTGAAGATGCAATTCAAAGAGATAGCATGGATGCTATACCAGCAATCATTGATCCAGATACTTCTTGGGTTAACGCTGGCAAGATTGCAGCAGCCGCAGCAATTGATGATAACCTTGACGAATTAGCTGATGATATTACTCAGTTCTTGAAAGACACGTTTACCGTTATTGATTACAGTAAAGTGAAATGTCGTAGAGATGCTGGTTATATCGTTGATGCAATGTCTTGGGACTTAAACTACGGTGGTAACTTAGCAACAAGATGGAATGCAAACTTCTACTTCTGGAACAACGAGTTACGTTTACCTGAAGACACAAGAGTGGCAACAGCACAAGCATATCGCCAACTTGGTAATATTGTTTCTCAGGTTGTTGCAGGTAATTATCCTGGTCAAACAACTAGAACTAATCTTGGAACTGATATCCAAGAAGCTCAAGCAATTGATCTTGGTAATATCTTCTATAACGCCTTGTTCTATAACGATGTTAACCAACTTGGAAGAACTATTAATCCTAACTTTGGTTTCGATACTGACAAATCATACAAGTTTGCTAAAGATATTCTTGATAGTAACAAAAACAAGATCCAACGTGAAACACAGCGATTCATTACTTCTGAATACAAGTTCATCGATCTACCTAAGACTTATCGCGATGCAGGTAACTTCCTTAAAGTTATCCAAAACGACTTTAAATCTGTTGATGCACTTGGAGTTGAAGGTTCTGATATAGCTTCAAGATCTTTTGTTGGCGCATTGTTTAATATTGATGCTAAGCACGTATTCCCAGTGTTTAATCCACCAGCAACCTTTGCTGATTGGCGCAAGCTAAGATTTAAAGGAACTGTTGCAAACACGGCAGCTCGTGATCTGTTAACTGGCATGAAGCGTTGGGACGCGTACATTATTTCGACAAACGCATCTGGCAATCGTTATGTAGGTGATATCATTCATTGGACAGGAACAACTTGGACCGCATCAGGTGCAATTGGAGCTAATAATACTGATCTACTTGATTCGTTTACTGGCGCCTGGACACAGATGAAAACTTATATAAATAACAATATCGCTACAGATCAACCGCAAAGAGATATGGTATCCGAATTGATAGATAACGTAATTATCGATAGTGTAATTAGGCCAGACTTCTTGGTCTTTGGATCACTGGTTGAATCAATTGCTCACCAGTTTAACGGAGCTTCGGCAGGTGTTAACAGAAACGCCTTGCCACTTAACTTCAGAAACGTTGGTTCAGCAATTGGTGCAAACGCTTCGGTACTGTCAGAAAACGGCGGTCGTATCAGGTGGTCTGGATCAGACGAATTAAATAACCAGTACTTCGCGCGTGGTTTGAAGATTAATGGTAGAACGGGACGTATCGAAGGTAGACCGTTTACATCATCAGTAAGAAAACTTGCAAGAAGAGCATCTAACTCAAGGGCATCTCTATAATGGCTATTACAACAATCGTAACATCACAAGCACCTGATGCTAAACCGGTCGCCAAATCGTTTACTTTGACGACCAACTGGCAAACAATGATCGAGGTACCCAACTATGAGGTACCGGAACTTGTATTTGGTGGATCAACAACAGTAGAACCCGGAGTAGGCGAAGTTATTTCGCCTCTCATTCTGTGTAACTTTACAGCAAGCACTGTTGCAGTTGATGTAAGAACTCATAGAGAAGACGTAAATGCTGAGTTTTGGATTATAAGAAACTTGCAAATCCCAGCGTATGACACAATCCCATTACCACTTAACGGCCAATTCTTTAAATCTGGCGATTTGCTAGAAATTAAATGTGATACAAACTTAGCAGTAGATGCTTCGTTATCATTCACCCTCGGTCAGTCTGAAGAGGATGATGTATAATGGCTTTTAGATCTATTAGCGGGAACAAGATCGTTGGACAGGGACAGCCGCAAGCTGTTCCTATTCAATTAGATCCGGCACCCTACACTGGTGCGGTAGCTTATGGCTCCGATGGTTTAATTTATGTTTCTAACGGAACAACTTGGAATGCAGTTGGCGCTGGTATTCAAGGTACAACAGGTATTCAAGGCGACGATGGACAACAAGGTCTACAGGGCGATTATGGTCCTGGATTTGATGTTATTGGTTCAGTTGCTGATGTAGATGCAGGTGGTGATCCACAAGCAACTCTTAACACAGCATTTGCATCAGCAACAACAGGTCAAGCAGCAATTGACGACGCCGATGATGAGCTTTGGGTTTATGACGGAGCAACATGGATTAACGTTGGTTCATTCCGCGGTGTTCAAGGCTTTACTGGTAACCAAGGAACGCAAGGCGTACAAGGTACTATTGGTGAAGAAGGTATTCAAGGTTCTCGTGGTTTCCGCGGTTTCCAAGGAACGCAGGGTATTCAAGGCACAACTGGTATTCAGGGTACCCAAGGTATTCAAGGAGTCCAAGGAACGCAGGGTGTACAAGGCGTACAAGGTGTTCAGGGCGTACAAGGTGTTCAAGGTTTACTAGGTAACCAAGGTACACAGGGTGTACAATCAATTCAAGGTACAACTGGTATCCAAGGCGATGTCGGTATCCAAGGTACGCAGGGTACTGAAGGTACAAGAGACTATACAGTAACAATCAACTCGACAAACTATCTTGTTGATGGTGTAACTCAACCAACGCTTCATCTTATTCGCGGCTTTTCATATAATTTTAACCTATCAGTTTCAGGCCATCCGTTTTATATCAAAACAGCAGCTACAACTGGTGCAGGTGATCAATATAACGATGGTGTTACTAATAACGGTGCTGAAACTGGTACGGTGAAAGTACAATTACCACATGATGCTCCATCTGCGTTATATTATCAATGTTCTATTCATAGTGGAATGGGTGGCTTAATTAATGTAAGCGATCTTGGTCCACAGGGTACTCAAGGTTTCCAAGGAACAACTGGTATTCAAGGTGATACTGGCATCCAAGGTACTCAGGGTGCTCAAGGTACTCAGGGTGCTCAGGCCGCACAAGGTATTCAAGGTGATACTGGTGTTCAAGGTATTCAAGGTACTCAGGGCGTACAGGGTGTTCAAGGCGTACAGGGTGTTCAAGGAACAACTGGTATTCAGGGTCTTCAAGGCATCCAAGGTTTATTAGGTCTTCAGGGTGTTCAAGGCGCAACTGGTATCCAAGGTGATACTGGTATCCAAGGTTTACAAGGCGGAACTGGTACTCAAGGAACTCAAGGCGGACAAGGTGTTCAGGGTTTCCAAGGTGTTCAGGGATCGGTTGGTCATTACGGTGGCTTAACTCACGAGTTCAACTTTGTAAGCAATATAACAGCATCTACTGCTCCAGGCACAAGCGGCTGGAAACTTAATACTAACAATATTGCAACTGCTACAATCTTAACAATTGATGATGTTCCATTAGATAACTATACTAATGATATCGATGAAACGTTTGATTGGTTAGCTGCAATTCCTGGCGCTAATAAAGGTCTTATCGTAATAGAAAGTTTCGATGATGGCGCTGGTCCTTCAGGACACCATCAGGTTGTATACGAATTCTCAAACTTTACTTGGGATGGCGCTGGTAAAACTTTTGGTTGGTTTGATGTTGTATACGTCGGTTCATACGGCGTAACAAGCACAAGTTGGGCTACTGATGTAATCGGTAGCGGACACGGTCCTAAAACTCTTATTAACTTTGTTCCACGAGGTGCTGCTGGTATTCAGGGTATCACGGGTTTCCAAGGCACTCAAGGTGTTCAAGGCTTGCTCGGTACACAAGGTATTCAGGGTGGACAAGGTACACAAGGTATTCAGGGTGACTTTGGTGTTCAAGGTGCTGCTGGTGCATATGGTGGTGCTTCGTTTGAATACGACTTTACTCCAGATACTGGTCCTACTGGTCCTTCTCCAACGTTACTTAAGTTTAATAATACTGATGTAACTGCAGCAACTATAATGAGAATATCAGATACAGCTGTTGGCGGTGCAAACTTAGATCCATATCTAAGAAGTTTAGATGATGGTGGTAGTTCAGTATTAGGTTATATTAAGATTGTTTCGATTGCTGATCCAGCAGAATTCTTATTATACGCACTTACGGCTTTAACAGAAAACGCAGCGTATTATAACTTTAATGTAACATTCTTAACTAAATCAACTAACGCTGATGCAACATATTTTACTAATAATACTGACATAATCTTTACGTTCACGCGTGCTGGTGATATCGGTGTTCAGGGCATCCAAGGTGTACAGTCATTGCAAGGTTTGCAAGGCGACTTAGGTCTACAAGGTACAACTGGAGCGGGCACTCAGGGTGCACAAGGAACGTTTGGTATTCAAGGTGATCTTGGTGTTCAAGGTTTCCCAGGCCCGATTGGTCCACAAGGTGTTCAAGGGACTGATGGTAACCAAGGTACAGGCGGTTTACAAGGTGATACAGGCGGGTTTGGTGGTGTAACATTTGATTACACTTATAGCACAGATACTGGAGCTACAGATCCAGGTGTTGGTACTCTTAAGTTTAATTCTACTAATTTTGCTTCTGCAACTGCTATGTTCATGGATGATAGAGATGACGGCTTTGTTGATATCCAACCATTCCTAAGAACAATTGATGATTCAACTAGTCCGATTAAAGGTCACTTTAGAATATCGGAAAAAGCTACTCCATCTAATTTTACAATATTTACTATTTCTTCGTTAGTAGAACAAGCTGGTTACTTCTCAATCATTTGTGGTGTAGTAAGTGGTTCGGTAGCAACTTTTGCTGACGGCGCAGATATTATCATTACATTCGCAAGAACAGGTGATATTGGTCCATTAGGTCCACAGGGTATTCAAGGTTTTGATGGTATTCAAGGCGACGTTGGTATTCAAGGTGGCGGCGGTGGAATTGGTATTCAAGGTATCCAAGGTTTGCAAGGTGAACTTGGTGCTCAGGGTACTTCAGGCTTTATCGGCGGAGATGGTATTCAAGGTTTCCAAGGTACTCAAGGAACGCAAAGTGTTCAAGGTATTGCTGGTGCTGACGGTGCGGAAGGTTTCCAAGGTTCACAAGGTACTCAAGGCTTATTAGGTGAGGGTACTCAAGGTATCCAAGGCGAATCTGGTCCTCAAGGTATTGCTGGCTTAGGTGCTACAGGTATTCAAGGCTTCCAAGGCATTCAAGGTATTCAACAAGCCGGACATCAAGGTGTTCAGGGTGACGTTGGTCCAATTGGTTTTGGTCTTCAAGGTATTCAAGGTCTTCAAGGTGGACAAGGAACAATTGGTGAAGAAGGTGGTCAAGGTGTTCAAGGCCTAGGTGGTCAAGGTACTTCAGGTTTACAGGGTATTCAAGGTATCGACGGATCTGAGATTCAAGGTACTCAAGGTACTGGCGGTACTGGTAACCAAGGTACACAAGGCTTCCAAGGTGCCGTTGGTATTGGTGGTACTGGTGCTCAAGGTATTATAGGTTTCCAAGGTCTGCAAGGTCTTATTGGTCTTCCAGGTGATGGTGGTCTACAGGGTGCTCAAGGTCTACTTGGTGCTCAAGGTTCTCAAGGTGTCGATGGTGGTTTGGGTGATGTAGGTGGCCAAGGTATTCAAGGCTTCCAAGGTGACAATGGTATCCAAGGTCCATTAGGAGCAGGTCTTCAAGGTACACAGGGTACTCAAGGTGTTCAAGGTGACTTAGGTGTTCAAGGTTTCCCAGGTCAAGGTACTCAGGGTGTTCAAGGTACTCAAGCAGCACAGGGTATTCAAGGTGAGCGTGGCTTCCAAGGTACTCAAGGTGTGCAGGGTCCCGGTATTCAAGGTGGTATTGAAAACCTACAGAACGTCCATGAAACCGGTTTACAAGGTACTCCATTGTTTATGGCAATGTTTGAAGGCGGTGCATCGCACAGACCTATCCTTGGAACAAGTGGTCCTAACCCAGGCGGTGAATCAAACTTCTACTATACATCGAACGTTGATGAATTATCGGTAGAAAATATTCAGGTTGAAGGTAACTTAACAGTAGTTGGTACGTTAACAGCTGGTGTTATTGCTGATACTGGTGCAAGCATGCACTTTGCATCTGATCTTGATGTAACGTTTGGTGGAGATGATACTGCGCCATACGCGTTGTTCGGATTTGAAACTACTTCTCAGAACCAAGTACTTGATATTAATTCAACTATCACTAACAGTATTGTATTTAGAGACAGAGTCTCCGCGACAGATCAATTTACTTTTGGTATGGGAACTGGTAACTTTATTGCAACTGGTGATGTAGAATCTAATTCAGACGAAAGACTAAAAGAGAATATCGAAACTATTAGCAACGCGTTGGATAAAGTATCTAGCATGCGCGGTGTTTACTTCGATATGAAAGCTAGACCTGGTATTAGAAAGGTTGGTTTAATCGCGCAAGAAGTAGAAAGTATTCTTCCAGAGGTTGTATCAACTTCATCAGAAGGCGAAAACATCAAGAGTGTTGCTTACGCAAACGTTGTTGGACTTCTAGTTGAAGCGATTAAAGAACTTAAAATCGAAGTTGACCTGCTCAAAAAAGATTAATATAGTTCCGGTTAGTTTATAACATAAAAGGGGGCTTTCAACGCCTCCTTTTTTTAAACAATCTCCTTCTATTATAAATAAGTCTAAATAGGATAAAGAGATATAACATGAGTTCTCAATTAAACATATACGTAGACCAAGGCACAGATTTCAGACTAACAGTACAACTGTTTGACGATGACGACTTGGATCTACCTATCGCAAATTACGATTTCTTTGGAGATTTAAAAAAGCTATACTCTACAAAAAGAGCTGCTGAGTTTGAATTTGACAAAGATGAAAATGATATTACCTTATTATTATCTGCTGATGTTACTCGCCAGTTGGCACCCGGAAAATACCAATATGATGTTATGATGAGAAAACCAACCGGAGAATTATCAAAAATTGTTGATGGACTTGCGTTCGTTGTATCAACTATCACGGAGGTTTAAGTCGTGACTGTAAAAGTTAAAGTTGGGGCAAGTAAAAATATTCGTCTTGTTGCCGCTGGCGAAAAAAGACCAGTTATCGTACCTGATTCAATTACACTTGGTATTGATACAGTAGGACCATACATCAGCGCAATTGATAGCGGTGTTGGAATAGTTATAACTTCAGAATCTGGTACTGGCGGTGAAACCGCGAACGTTGTAATATCTCACGCAGAAACAAGCACACAAGCAAATACAATTAATAGTGCTTTTGAGTTTATTCAGAATGCTACTTTAGATCAATTTGGTCATATCACTGGCTTTTCTGCTGGTGGTCTAGATGCTACTAACTTTAATGTGTCCAATGGCGTAATTAGTTCTAAAGATATTACGTTTGGTACTACAGCAGTTACTATTGGTGAAACAGTAGATGAATTCAGAGATTTAAATCTTGCTGAAATTGGCGAGTTTACAATCACAGCTAATACCATTACCGTTCCAGGTGATCTTAACTTTAACTTACAAACATCAGACGCAGTTATTAATGCTGGTGTACACCGTATTATTAATGTTGAAAACCCGATTGGTGATCAAGACGTAGTTAACAAACGATATCTTGAAGTTGAACTTCAGAGTATTGAAGACACGGTTAAAGTAGTAACAGATCCTATTCTACCTACAGATGCAACGAATAAAAGATATGTAGATGGGTTAGTACAAGGATTTGTAGTACGACCTCAAGCACTTGGTGCAACTACGGCAGATCTTGGTGGTGTATTTGAAGAAGGCAATACTACTATTGCATCTACTATTACGCTTGATCCAATAAATGTTCTTTACATCGATGATATTACAACTTGGGATATTGGCGATAACTTACTTGTTAAAGATCAAACAGATCCTTTAGAAAACGGTTCATACGACGTTATTCAACAAGGTAGTGCAAACACTGCATGGATCTTCCAAAGAACCTTATGGTCAAACGAAAGTTATGAAGTTCCTGGATCATACGAGTTTGTTACTGATGGTACAGTAAACGCTGGTACTGGTTGGGTTGTACTTGTAGACGACGCTTCATCATTTACAATTAACCGTGACGCAGTAAATTGGACACAGTTTTCTGGTGATGGTACGTTTACTGCTGGTGACGGTTTAACACTTGCCGGAAGTCAATTCTCATTAAATCCAAATGTAACTCTTACCTCTATTACACCAACCTCTGATGTATTAACGATTAATGGTGATGGCGCTTTAAGATTACCAATCGGAACATCTAGTGCCCGCCCTTCAAGCGTACAAGGAATGGTTCGATATAATTCTGAAGATGGCCAGTTTGAAGGCTATGACGGAATCGCATGGTCAGGTCTTGGTGGTGTAATTGACGTAGACCAAGATACAAAAATCATTGCTGAAACCTCTCCTGGTTCAGACAATGATGAACTAAAATTCTATGCTGGTGGTACTTTAGCTGCAACATTTGGTGCTAACACAGCAGCGTTTACAGGCGATGTTACAATTGCCGGTAACCTTACTATTGGTGATATAGATACTGATACAGTTAGCTTTACTGCTGACGTTACATCTCATATAGTTCCAGACCAAGATAGAACATATTCTCTTGGCTCTGATTTAAAGAACTGGTACAAATTAAACGTAGATACTATTACAAGCTCTGATCGAATTGTAAAGTTTAGTGATACTGGTGCAATAAAAATACCTACTGCAAGTACAGCTTTAAGACCAACTGGTCAAGCTGGTATGCTTCGATTTAATAGTGATGAAGGAAGATTTGAAGGCTACGACGGTACGATATGGTCAGGTCTTGCTGGATCAGTTATTGATCTAGACAAAAATACTTATATCATCGCAGAAACATCAGCAGGCGCTAACAACAACGAGCTTGACTTCTGGACTGATAACGTCAGAAGAATGCAAATTGGTTCAACTGGTGATTTAACGTTTGGTGCTGGTCTTGATAAGCTAATAATTAATTATGCCTCAGGCGACATGTTTGTCAATGGTAGATTAACAGCAACTAACAATTTAGTTATAGATCCAGTCGGTAATATTAGTGTTGCTAATAATACAATCACTGATCTTCCAGATCCAGTTAACCCTGGTGACGCGGTCAACCTTCGTTACTTAGATAATGAATTTGCTTCAGATTTAACTATCATCGATGGCGCTAATACTTACTCAACAGATATTAATCTTCTTGCAAGTCCAATACTTGAAGTTGGTCGCGGCTTAGAATTAGAAGATATTAATTCTGTAACAAATAGCTTTAAGCTTGGTCTCGACGCTCCAATGAGTGGATCTACAGGAATGTACGGTACTGATGGATTTACTCCTCGTATTCGTATTACTGAAGATGGTCGTATTGACTTTGCTACAGAAATTCCATTAGAGCTTCAAGCAAACGCGATTCCTAACTTTACAGAAACATCTCGTGATATTATCTCGCTTATGTTTACGGATGGTACACATGAAGGTGTAACTTTTGTAAACGACGATCCAAACGACGTAATGAATGTTTTAGTTGATAACTTTAATGTTACCCTAGACGGTGATGTTTCTGGTACTGCTCAAGTTACTCGTTTAACCGATACAACTATTACTACAAGCTTAACCGCAGACTTTATATCTAACTTAATTCCAGCTGATGCAAACTCTGGTATTACTGTTACACATACTGCTGGTCCAAACTCTAATGCTTCGATTGAAGTAGATTACACTTATCTAGATGCACGTTACCAGAATCTTGGTGGAGACTTCCTTGCCTCAAGATATATTGATGCTGATAATACTAATTTCTATATGGATCCAGCTGGTACATCGCGTATCAACACTATGGAAGTTGGATTCGGAGCAACTAACTCACAGATTAAATTGCGCGATGGGCCGGGCTCTTGGTCATATCTTTACGCTTCCGGTGGTAAAGTTGGTTTCCTAGATAACACGTTCAACTATACCGCGTATGCCGAAAGATCTACTGGTAACTGGGTTGTTGATAACGGTGACGTAAAGGCAGAAAGATTTGTTGACACTGATTCTGATAGCTATTTCTTACATCCAGGTGGTACGGATTCTTTACTAAAACAAATTAACATCGAAGATAAGATTGTCGTAAGTGATATTTCTATTGGCGGTGATGTTGGCATTCGTACAATCAAAACAACCACCGGTATTCTCAATATTGAGTCTGTCAATGGTGTTAGTTTAAATGGACTTGGTAATGATTTAGATGTTAATAACTCTAAGATTACTAATCTTTTAAATCCAACTACTGGACAGGATGCTGCAACTAAATCATACGTTGATGCGGTTGCCCAAGGATTAAGAGTTATTCCTGCTGCACTTGCGGCTACTACAGAAAATCTAAGTGCAACGTTTGCTGGTGGTGTTATAACATCTATAGCTACTGAAGCGTTTAGTATTGATGGTGTTACTACATGGTCAATTGGTGATATCGTACTTGTTAAAGATCAGACAACTACATTAGAAAACGGTTCATATACAGTAACAACAGTTGGTGATGGATCAACACAATGGGAACTTACTCGCGGCGAATACTTTAATGAATCATCTGAAATTCCAGGTGCATTCCAATTCGTAACAGACGGTACACTAAATAGTGGTACTGGTTGGGTTGCGACGGTTGATGATGCTGAAACATTCGCGGTAGGTACTGACGACGTTATTTGGTATCAGTTCTCTGGTGCTGGAACATATACAGCTGGCGAGACATTAACGCTAACAGGAACAGAATTTTCCGTTGCTGATCAAGCAATTGCTAACGTTAAACTTGCTAATCCTCAGTTCACCATAAATGGTGAAGCTGGTGCAAACACGGTCATTGCTCTTGGTGAAACTCTTATAATCGAAGGAACGGATGGCGTAGATACGACTATCACTTCAGGAAGAGTATCAATTGCAGTAACAACATTAGATGGTGGAACGTTTTAATTTTAATTAAAACAAATTGATATTACTATTACCTTAAAGAGCTATATAGCTATTATACCAAAGGGTCCGACATATGTCAACAAATATTTTACTTCGTAGGAGCGCTATTTCAGGCCGCATACCTACTATCGAGCAGTTAAACCTAGGTGAGTTGGCTATCAACACAGCTGACGGTAAGATTTATTTTAAAAGATATGATCCAGTAGCAAATACTGAAAGCATCATTGATATATCTTCTAATTTAGACGCTGCTGCTATTCTTGCAGAATTAATAACTGTTGATGGCGCTGGCTCAGGATTAGATTCCGATCTATTAGATGGCTTTGAAGGCACACATTACTTAGATTGGTCTAACTTTACAAACACCGCTACTACAGTTGTTGCTGGCGAATATGGTTCCGCATCAGAAGTTCCAGTCTTTACTGTTGACGCTGACGGACGCTTAACCGCTGCAAATACAGTTTCAGTCGCAGGTGTATCCAATACTACTTGGACCGCAGCTAATACCACATTTACTATTGACACTGCAGACGGAAATAGTTATAATACTATTATCGATACATTTAATGTTCTTGATGTAACAACAGATATTACTGTTGGCGGAACTGTTGATGGTCGTGATGTTGCTGCGGACGGTGCTAAACTAGATTTATTAGAAGATGGCTTAGATCTTACCTTGACTGGCAAAGTTACTGGTACCGCTTCTTCAAATACTGGCGTAATGACTATTGCAACAGAATTAGAAGATTCTGGTGTAACAGCTGGTTCATACGGTTCTGCAACCGCTGTCCCAGTCTTTACTGTTGATGTAGATGGACGTATTACTTCAGCAACAACTTCTCCAGTTTCTGGTGTAGAAGACTTCTTCTTTGAAGATGCTAATAATACTATTACTTTAGAAACGGGTGATGGTTCAACTTATTATGCTCGCATCAATAAACTTGATCGTATTGAAGAAGATTTAACTGTTACTCTAACTGGTAAAGTTACTGGTACGGTAACCTCTAACAACGGCGTAATGTCAGTTGCTACTGAATTAGAAAATACTGCGGTCACTGCAGGTTCTTATGGTTCATCTACTGCTATTCCTATTATAACAGTAGACGAAGATGGTCGTATTACTCTTGCTTCAACCGCATCAGTAGCAGGTGTAGATGATTTCAACTGGACTACAGCCAACAACACATTAACATTGGAAACGGGTGACGGTACAACTTATCTAGTTCCAATTGAAGCCTTTAATGATATTAGCGCAAACAATATCACAGTTACAGGGACGGTCGATGGACGTGACCTTGCCACGGACGGCCTTAAATTAGATAACATCGAAGATAACGCAACAGCAGATCAAACCGCTGCAGATATTCGTGGTCTTGGTTTCTTTGATGCTACAAACGATGGTACCGGATCTGCACTTGATGCTGATTTACTAGACGGTTATCATGCAAGTGAATTATTAAGTCAAGCAGCCAACAACGCAGCATCACAAATCGGCAACGGTCGTGTAGACTTTACAACGTCAAACGGTTTAACTGGTAACGGTGGATTTAATCTTAACGATTCTTCTAACACAGTCATTAACTTTGAGCATGCCGACACTTCATCAGTAACTAATGTCACGAATACTCTTGGCAGTGTTATAACTGGTGTCACGTTTGATACGTTTGGACATACTCAAGCCGTTACATCTGTTGATTTAGATCTTCGCTATTACACACAAACAGAATTAAACTCTGGTCAATTAGACAATCAGTATTATACTGAAACAGAATTAGACACTGGTCAGTTAGATAATAGATATTACACAGAAGCTGAGTTAAATTCTGGTCAATTAAATAACCTATATTACACAGAAACTGAGTTAAATGCTGGTCAGTTAGACAATAGATATTACACAGAGTCAGAATCAGATACGAAGTTTGTAGATGTAACCGGCGATACGATGACTGGTGCGTTAATTGTTGATGCAACTTTAACTGTTAACCAAGATATAGTACAAGCAGAATCTAGATTTACTTCGCTTACACAAACTACAGCCGCAACAACACAAGTTGCTATTATTTCTTTTGCTCATGCTTCATACGCAGCAGCTGAGGTCCTAGTTACTTCGACGTCTGGTGGCGAAAGACATATCACTAAATTGCTAATAACCCACGACGGGACAACAGCAGTTGCTACGGAATACGGTGTAGTATATACTAGTTCAGAATTAGCAGCCTTTGATGTAGCCATTGCCGGATCCTTGCTTGAATTAAGAGCAACTCCTGCAAGTTCAAGCTCTACTGTATTTAAAATAGTCGCCACTTTGATTGACGTCTAAAACATATAAATACACTAAACAAATAATAGTTTAATAAAAGCCTTACTGGGGAGAGTGAACCGAATGGCCAACGATAAAAAATTCATAGTCAAGAACGGCTTGCAGTCGCAAGAAAGCGTCGTTATTGGATCTACAGTTGATAACGGTACGGATAAGCTTCAGGTAACTGGATCTACCAAAATTGTCGGCGCAGTAGATGTAACACAATCATCAGCTAGTACTCCCACAGTTAAATTCACTAATAGCGCCGGTCCTTTATCGCTTATTGCAGAATTTAAGGGTGACAGCGAAAGCATTCAAATAGAAAATACTAACGCTGGTGATTATTCGATTCTGAATACCGGTCAAGATAACGGTTTCCGTCTGTATAGTGATACTGATGGTGTAGAGATTCTATATAACGGTGTTACTGATGTTGATTTTAATTCAACTGGTATTGACTTTAAACGCGAGCCTACATACTTAGGCGATGTTTTCTGGAATGCTGGTAACGATGGTGCAGGATCTGGTCTTGATGCTGACTTAATTGATGGATTAGATTCTACTCAATTCTTACGTTCTGATGAATCTGATACAATGAATGGTAGCCTTACAATTACAGGCGACTTAACAGTATCGGGTACTACAACAACTATTAACACCGAAGAAATTCTACTTGCTGATAACATTATTACACTTAACAGCAATTACGTTGGTTCAGCTCCTTCCGAAAATGGTGGTATCGAAGTTGAACGTGGTACATTAACTAATGCGTCGTTCCAATGGTTAGAAGCAGCAGACAAGTGGTCAATGGCCGGACCGTCCCTAGGATTGGTTCTGGGTGATGCTTCTACTTTACAAGGTAGTATCACATCTTACGCCAATTCATTCATTATAGAAGCAGGTGGTGCTTCTGGTGTATCAGATGGTACAGTGTTCTTGTCAGGTAAACTTGGCGCTACGGAAGCTGAAGCTGGTGTTGCATCGTTTTATAATCAAGGATCTGGTGTATCATACGGCGAGCTACGTTACAATGGAGTTCCGAAACTTCGTACAGAATCTAACGGTACAGTAACTTCAGGTAACGCAAGAATTCAAGGTTCAGCTACTATTGGAACTGGTTCTGGTGGTGCTTATATCTATTTAGATGGTGCTGGCAATAACGGTACAATTTATTCATCTGCTGGTGAAATTGGTTTCTTAAATACCTCATTCAACTACGCGCTTAAAGTAGATTCAGCTGGTGATGTTCAAGTAACAGATGATATTTACGCACAAAAGTTTATCGATATTAACAATAATGCTTATGAAGTTATTCCTTCTGGTGTATCATCGTTAAACAATATTGATTTAGAAGGTGCTTTACGTCATAATGGCGAGACAAACACGCTAATCAATTTCCCAGCTTCTGATCAAGTTGGATTTACATTAGGCGGTGCACAGCAAGGCTTAATGTCTACTACATCTTTCCAATATACTGGAGACGTGATTGCTGATAAATTCATTGATCGTAATAACAACGCTTTCTTCTTAGATCCAGCTGGAAACTCAGTATTAAATTCTGCTGATTTTTATAGTGGTGCAACAGATAATACGGTTAATATTGGTATTAGTGCTGACGAAAGATTTAGCATTAATGCTACAGCCGGACAAGGCTATATTCGATATATCCAAGATGATACAAACGCGACAGATAATTCAGTTAACTTTGAAATTGTATCTTCGGGTATCGGTTTAAACAGATTTAACTTTAATAAAAGCATTAATGCTGCCGGTAATGAAATCTCTGGCGGATTTGGTGTATTCTCTTCTGGTGTATACGCTCCAAAGTTCTACGATTACGATGATGAAACATATTTTGCAGACTTTAATAACGTTGGCAATTCCATTAATATGGCCGGTACTATCGAAGGTGGTAATGGTACTTCCGCAGCGCCAACATATACGTTTGGTTCAGATACAAACACCGGTATGTTTAGAGGTACTACTGACAGATTAGACTTTACAGCAGGCGGTAATGTTGAGCTACAAGTAAATACAACATATACTTCTGCCCCAGGTTCATTCCGTGCTCCAACTTTCATCGATACTAATAACACAGCTTATTACGGTAACTTTGCTGGTACATCAGTTATGGCTCGTATTGAGCTTGACGATTACATTCAGCACAAGGGCGATACAAACAACTACTTTGGATTTGGTGCTAACGATACATTCCGTGTATGGACCAACGCAGTTCAAAGATTAAATATTGATAATGACTCTGCTGACTTTGGCGTTAATGTATACGCACCACGTTATTATGATTCTGGCGATAATTCATATTATGTAGATCCAGCCGGCAGTTCAGTAATGAACGATATTGGTATCGACGACTACATTACCCATAACGGTGATACAAATACTTATGTTGGTTTCGATGCTACTGATCAATTTGGTGTATGGACTAATGCTGCAAAGCGTTTAAATATTACTAACACTGCAGCAACATTTACAAATAATGTATATGCACCAAGATTATATACCAACGATTACTTAACACACAACGGTGACACAAATACTTATATTGGATTTGATGCTGCTGATCAATTTGGTGTATGGACTAATGGCACAAAACAAATCGCAGTTAGCACAACTAAAGTAGATATTAATTTAAACACAGACATAAATGCTGCACTTGATGTAACTGGCAGATCTACCCTTGGAAATAGCTTAACTCGTCCAGATGATCTTTCAGACTTAAGCGATTCGGCAGTACGTATTGGTGGATCAGATGTTCACTTGCATATTGCTTCTTTAGCTGCTGCTGGCGATTACGCAGTTGCATTACAATCTGGTCGAGAATCAGACGATGCTAACTTCCCACTAGCTTTACAGCCAAATGGTGGTAACGTTGGTGTTGGTACAACTAGCGCTGGTGCAACTCTTACTATTAATAAAACTGTGGCGCAGGGTAATAACCCATTCACCACTGGTACATCATTACTTACTTTAGGTGATGTCGGTACAGTAGATTATAGTATTCGCACAGACGCGGTTGGTAACATCTATCACGTAAATGATAATGGTGGAAATCAATATTGGTACGACACTGGTGCTGGTGGTAAGTTTGCTATCTTTAATGATGGTTCAGTAGTTGCTGGATCTGATTCATTCATTAACGGAACACCAGCAGTAACTACAAACTTTATTACAACACCAGCTGCAAACAAATTCCATTCTGCTGGCGGTATTTCAATTGAAGGCAAAAACAGTCTTTTAAGTATTTACAACGCTGATGGTGCTGATGCTGCAGTTAACGAAGCTACATTCTTAGGTGTTAACGAATTAGGATTTAGTGCTGGCGGCGGTTTATACATGGATGAACCCACTACCGTTAAGGTACGTGGTAACAAGGATGTTTTCACTACGGGTAATATATCAGCTGGTCGATTTGTTGACGGTAATGATCCCGCTTACTATGCTGATCCAGCATCTACTTCCATAATGAATCGTATTGATCTTGATGATTATATTCGCCACAACGGTGATACAAATACTTACTTTGGATTTAGTGCTGCTGATACATTTAAAATCTTTACTGGCGGAAGTCAGCAAGTAAATATCGATAATGATTCTGCTAACTTCTCACAATGGATGTATGGACCTCGATTAATCGATTCTGCAGACAATGATTATCTTGTTCACCCAAGTGGTACTTCTGTTTTAGCTACTATTGAGCTTGACGATTATATCCAACATAAAGGTAACACAGACGCTTACTTTGGTTTCTCAGGTAACAACAACTATAAGCTATTTACAAATGGCGTAGAGCGGTTTAACGTAGATGCAAACTCTGCTGATTTTGCTGTTAATGTATATGCACCTCGTTATTACGATTCAAATGATTCTACGTATTATGTAGATCCTGCAACAACATCAGTAATGAATAACATCTCATTTGGTGTAGCTGGTAGCGCAAATACGAAAGGTCGATTCTTATCTATTGAAGGTAATGCTGATGCAGGTGGTGAAGGTTCAAGTCGTATCTTCTTTGCTGAACATAACTCAACTGCTGCAGCGCAAGATCGATATGGTATGTCTCTTGCTTATCACGGTGGTAGCAATACTATTAATAGCGTCACTGGTCAGCCAGTTACTATAAACGGTGCTACTAACGGTCAATGGGCAATGATCGGACATGACAATAGCGTAAACGGCAACTGGGCAATGAAAGGTCCACGTGATGCTTCTTACGTTGAAGCTCGCGGAGAATTCAGAGCACCAAGATTTACTGATTCAAATGACACTGCTTATTATACAGATCCAGCTTCTACTTCAGTAATGAATGTTGTAAGAGCTAATCAATTCCAAGTTGATGGTTCTACATACACAATTGATTCACCTTCTGGCGATTATGGTTCTATCAAAGTTGATGGTGCTAAAAATGGTTGGGCTGGTTACGTAATTCGTGATGATTGGGCATTTATGTCTAATGGCACAAACCAAGCTGGTCTTTATAACGATACTCGTAACGAATGGGCATTACTTGCAACTGATAATAACCGCACTGAAATCTTCGCTAACGGTACTGCGCAACTTAGTGCTGAAAATGGATATGCAAAAGCTGCTAATAGCTTCCGTTCTCCAATTTATTATCCACCGTCAGGAACAACTAGATTCTTAGATCTCGACGCAACTAATGGTAGTGAAGCTCTTAAAGTTGGCGGAGAAATCTTCAGGGAAGGCTTTGCTGCTAATGATGGAGCAGACAACAAATTCCTAACAGCACAAGATCAAAACCAATGGATTTGGAATACTGCTAGTAACTGGGGTATTGCTTGGGCTACTAATACATCATCAGCTTATCGTCACGCGCAGTTTGGCGATAACATGCTATCATTTGTTGGCGCTGGCACTGTTAGAGCAGCTATCGATTTAGATAGTGGTAATGCTTTCTTCCAAAATGAAGTTTCAGCTGGTAACTTTGCATTGAGTGCAGGCGGAGAGAATATCTCTTTGAACCCACAATACGGTTCAGGTCTTGCCGATGAGACACTATTTGATGGCACTGCATATTGGGAAAAACGCAATACTGCGGGTCTCCAAGGTAATGAATCTAATAATATTTTAACGTCCGAATATGTTAAAAATGGCGACGGTCCTTTTGCATCTAGTTACGTAGTTCGTACAGATCAATACCGCACATTCAACTCAGATATGATTTCAGTAGAACCTGGTGAAGAAATTTACGGTGAATTCTGGACACGAGTTATTAGTGGTTCAGGTGGTAGAACTTATTACGGTATTGAGCGTTTCGACAAAGATAAGAAACCTATCGCCGGTAACTCCGGTACTGCATACTTTGTAGCAGGCGGTCAGGTAACTACATCTACGAGCTGGCAGAAATTCTCTGCTTATCATACAATACCTACATCTCACACCGCGTTTAGCGGATCAGACGGAGCCGGTGTTAAGTATATTAGAATCCGAATTCTGATGAACCACTCAACAGGTGGCGCGCTACGTGAGTACGGTCCTCCAATTCTAAAACGTGTTGATGGCCAAATGAAGCTATACACGTCAGAAAGTTTATATGTTGGTACTAACGCAACGATCGTTGGTGACTTAACTGTTGATGATATTACAGCAGATAATGTAGATGCTAGTAGATTCCGTGATAAGACTAACACTGCGCGTTATATGGATCCCGTATCTGGCGCAAGTGTTGCAGGTACTTGGAATTTCAATAATGGTAGTGTTACTAACGTTAACAATCTAACATTCGCCGATCCTGGTCCTAACGAAGGTATTGAGTGGACAGGTGGTTCTGGTTGGAAAATCTATGAGTCTCCAGATAACTTAACTACAAACGCTGGTGGCAACTTACAAATCGTTCAGGGTACAACATCACGAGCTAGATTTAATACTAGTGGTGATATTATTGCCGGACGTTATGTGGATGCTACTCGCTTCCGCGATTCAAATGACGTAGCGTATTATGCTGATCCAGCAAGTACATCTATATTTGCAGCCCTTACTTTAAGAACTGGTGGCCTGCAAATGAGCCGCAATTACACCAACAACGCAATTTGGTTTAACGGTGGAACAGATGCAAATCATGTTCTTTGGAACCAATACTACGGAGGTCCAGGTGCAAAAGGCGCAGCTGGTTCAGGTAGCTTTGATGGAATGCGTTGGAACACTTATCAAGGTTTGGATATTAGAGGTGGTTCATCTGGCGCATACAACATTGCAAGATTCCGCACTGATGGCAGCGGCAGTGGTAATGCTCACTATGTATCTCTATATGCAAATAACGTAGAACAACTAGGTACTCGCGGCGGTTACGGTTTCGCACCTAACTCGATGCGTTCACCAATATTCTATGACCCTGATGATGCTGCATATTACGGCAACTTTGCTTCTACATCTAGAATGAACGTTATTAATGCTAATATGTACAGCATGAATGATGGTTGGGATATTTACGACGATAGTGCAACCACTATGAGTATTCGTTCTAATAACTCTGATAACGGTACAATCATCTTCCGTGATAGTAACTCTACAGATTGTGGACGTATTTACTTCGATGATGATTCGCATTGGGGCTTCAAAACTCCAGATAACGAATGGTCAATTTACATGGAGCGTAATGCTCGTACTATTCTTTACTATAACGGTGGACAACAGGCTCGTACTCAAGACGGTTACTTCGAAGCAAATAACCAAATGCGTGCTCCTATCTATTATGATTCAAATAACACTGCTTATAAAATCGATGGTAATGGTACTTCTAGACTATTAACATTGCAAGTAGATAACGTTATTCAAGGCAACGTGGATGGTTATTCAGGTGGATTACTACGTAAAGATAACCGTACTATTGAACCTAACGAAGATCCAGCAGGACGTTTAACGTTTGGTTTCACCTCTTGGGCTAACAACGACTCTGCGCCTTACGCTGATTACCTCCACATGAGATCTTATACAGATTCTTCTGGCGGTTCAGACAACCTTGTAACGTTCAAGAAGTCTGGCATTGGCATGAAAATCTGGCAGCAGTCCTTTAATTCGGGTTCTGCTTATTCTACATATAGAAACGTTGCGGTTTACAATGAGAACCCAGATGGTGGTGGTAATAGTTTATATGCTGATATCTTCTATGATGAAGATAGTACAGGTTACAAGTTAGATCTAACATCTACTTCTAACTCAGCACAGCGTATTCGCGGTGGTGCTTTGCATGGTCCAAACCCAACGTGGGGTAATTACTTATTAGTTGGCGGTGACGGTCGCCAAGGTTATGTTAATAATACATCAACAGCTTCTGTATGTACTACTAATGGTAACTTGCATCTAGATTCTGCAAGCGGCAACAACACGTACATTAACTACTATGATGGTGGTTCAACTTACTTTGGTAATGGCGCAACCGCTATCGCGGCTGAAATTAACAGTGCAGGTAATTCGTACTTCCCAATTTCATATGACAGAAATGACACTGCTTATTATTCAAATCCAGCATCTACTTCGGTATTTAACAGTATTGATAACCGTGGTGAAATATACAACGATGGTTGGTTCCGTAACGATACTGGTAGCACTGGTATGTACAGCACGCCATATGCTCAACACTGGATGGCAGTAAGTACCACCAATTGGAGATTGTATGGTACTGGTAACACACAAGCAATTCAGATGGCAACTTCTGGTAATAATGTTCGTGGTTATATGTACGCTGATAACGGCAACAACATTGGTTTCCTTAACCAAGCTGGAAGCTGGGCATTAAGAACTAACAGTGGTACAACTGAAATATATGGTAACTTATATGCCAATATTATGTACGATCGTAATAGCAGTGGTTACTACGTAGATCCAGCATCTACTTCTAACTTAAGCCGTGTTAATATTAACGCTCAATCTTACATGAACACACAAAAAGCTTGGGTTGCAAGTAATTATGGTCACGGCGTGTATGGTCTATACAGTTCTACAAGAATCCAACATGTTTGGTCAATGGGTACTTCTTATAACTTACCTGCAAACGGTACTAGTTCTGGTAATTTATATGGCCTAGCTTGGTCACACACTAACGCAGGCGGTCAAACCAAGTCTGGTTTAAGCCATCAGTTGTTGGTTCAACATAACGGTACTACTCGAAGCGCAATCGGTACTGGAATGTGGACATCTGGTATCAGTACCTCTACAAACAGTATGAGAGCTCCGATCTTCTACGATACTGATGACACCGGTTATTACTTCAACGGAGCATCAGTTAACTCAACACGATTTGAAGGTGTAAGCTCTCGTACTAAAGCACAGATGAACATCTCTGGCCAGACTAGATCATCTGCCGAATCATTCATGCGTCGTCCTAACTATACAAGTGATACAAACTATTGGGTTGGCTCAATGGGTTGGGGTACGCAGGACATGAACACAGTTGCTAACTGGGGTTCTGGCTTTATTGATTCTTGGTCAAATCCAGGTAACCAACCTTCTGGTACATCTCACTGGGTTGGTACTCAGGCATTACACTACTCGAATGGCTCAAGCCGTTACGGTTGGCAGATGGTTGGTGGACCAATTGAGAACTTACGATTCCGTTCAACTTGGGGCGGATTTAAAGCTTGGAGAACAATTCCGGTACTAGGTGTTAACAACGGTAACGCAGCTGCAATGTATGCTAGTAGCTTTATTGACGCAGACAACACTGGCTTTTATTGTAACCCATCATCAGGCACTAACCTAAACGGCGACATGCGCGCAACTGAGGTTTATGCTCGTAACTGGTTCCGCAATGATAATTCCCGTGAAGGTATGTACAACCAATCGACTGGTGCGCATTCGTATTCATACCAAGGTCAGTATTGGGCTATCACTGGTAACAATAACAGTTCATCTATGTCTCTGCAACTTAGAGCAGCTAATAACGGTACAATGTGTCGTTGGATGTATGGTGACAGAACTTGGTCTGGTGATCTTAACGCTGCTGGTCAATGGCAATTACAAACTCGTCATACAGATGGTTACTCACCAACTCTACGTTTCATTGAGTCTGGCAACGAGTCTTGGACTGGTAACATTGGTAACGATGCTGGTAAGATTGAATATCACTCAAACCGTTTCTATATTGAAGCTGGTGGTAACTCAAGCAGAATCTGTCAATTCCGTCGTAACGGTTCAGATAGATCATATGTTGATAACAACGGTCTATATGTTGGTACAGCTACGTCAGCGCGTTGGGCGGATTTGGCGGAAAGATATACTGCTGATGCAATCTATGAAAATGCAACTGTTCTTGGTGTTAACCTTGACGGTGATTCTGAAGCTACTTTATGGCAGCCAGGAATGCCTTTATTAGGTGTTATCTCTACTAACCCAGCTGTTCAAATGAACGATATGGGAATTGAACCAGGAAGTACTTCTAAGAAAGCAAAAATGAATCCATTCGTTGCTCTTAAAGGACGTATTCCATGCTTAGTAAATGGTGATGTTAAGAAAGGCCAATGGGTTATCCCAGACGCTGATGGTAAAGCCAAGGGTGTTGATTATGGCACCCCAGGCGTGAATAGCTACGAGATCATTGGTATCGCTCTAAGTGATAGCGAAAACGGCGAAGTAGAAGTTAAGGTTTAACATCAAAGTGGAGAGCTAGCAACTCTCCACACGTTCCTTCAATTACAGGAATATTCCAATTATCAATGATGTCTTTGTAGCGCTTATCCCATAATGGTTGGAGGTCAGCGCTACCAGCATCTCCTTGCCTTACACTATCTTCAACCATTTCGTGTTCAGAATTATGCCTTACAAACCAAACTTCATCAAACTCTTTTGCTTGATCTACTGCTAATAGCGTATATGTAGGCTCGAGCAATCTATCAACCATCCCTAACTGATACGCAACTTCATTAAATACTACGTAATCTAGTGGAAGACGTTTAGAGATAAACACATCGCAACTGTATTCGTGTTCAAGCATTTGGCTCCAATGTCTATGGAATAACCAACTGACTGAATAATAATTACCACCGATCTCTTTACCCAGAATGTTGTGGTCCATAAACATAGTTGATCGTACGGTCTCAGGCATATAAGTTACATTAACGCCACGTTGACTAAACTTCTCACGCTCAAGCAATTTGATTGCGATAGTATTCTTACCTACACCGTGTGCACCTACTACCGCTATTCTTTTATTTGCTTTACCCAAGATCTTCTTCCTCGTATATGTCATATTGTGAAAGGTTTGTCAATAATAAAGTTTTTAAATTATATTCTAAACCAAAATAAGTAAGTCTTGAAACAGCGTCAGCTTTCACTGGATTCATATCTTTAAACCATTCATGCACAACGCTTACATCATCATGCAAAAAATAAATCTTTGCTACATCGCTATCGGGATATTGAATACCTATTCCTGATTTAAGAGGATCTAATCTTGATCCGGGCGGTAATGATGGCAATGGATACTTCGAAAGATCTTGATCGTATATCTTTAACACCTGATGATCATCAAAAATCTCTATAGCATAATAATCACAATACGCATGCTTCTTTGTTACGTTAAAAACCTTTAATATCTTTTTAGTAGGATGATTATCATATGTAACATTGATACTTTTTTCACTCACGCCAATTAACTCTATTCCAACTTTTGAAACGAATGTAGGTAGATTGTGAAACGATTCAGGTCTATAAAATCTCTGCTCACCGTCAGTAGACCACTTATTCTCAATCAAAGTAGGCATAATCTTATCAATCATAATGCATCTCTTCATCATAGTATTTACGAACATCTGGAACCATGCCGTCAGTATCATGCCATTTTAAATTCTTGAGAATTTGGTCATAAGTTTCACTAGCTTGGCAATACGGTAGGAAGTGCGGGTCACCTGGAAGTAAATCAATATCGTCTAATACTTCTATAAGATTTTCATTAAATTCATTAGCGATCCACGTAGCATAACAGATCGCAACAAAGTACGACTTGCCTGGATATATCCATTCACCTACGTGTTCTTTAAAGTGTCTTACAGCATCTTCAACAATTGTATCAGGTCGCCATACAATATCAAATTTGCTGAGATCGTCTGTTGTTGGTTTGTTTAACCTACGGTAGATCTCTTGTCTTGCTTGCCATTCTTTCATGCACCTTCCCCTCAATAATCACATAATCTAGTAAAGCATCTATATCGTTATTTATCTCATTTTTTAAACTTACACCTTGTGCAACACAGTACCAATTAAAAGGATGCCAAGGTTCTATTGGTGGGCGATCTTGGATATTCTCTATTGTTCTAAACCTATCATCGTTATGGTAATGAAAAACAATAAAATCTCTAATCTCTGTTACAGACGCCAAAAGTTTATCGTTAAGAGATTTATAATCATAACCAGCTTCTACAGATTCCATAAACCACCTGATAGTAAATACACCAAACTCAATATTAGTGGCTTCGAGTGGTTCTATGAAGTGCGCGGCAAGACCGTTAGATATAACATTCTTGTGGGCAATGTTAGTTAACGCGCCTGCACAGAATTTTACAACTCTATAACCTTCTTTAACACCAATCTCGTCTATTATCTCTTGTTCAGTGGCCCAGTCAGAGCAGTACACGTACCCTCTATTGTTTCTATCTTGCAGTGGGATTGACCACTCCCAACCAAACTTTCGTTTAATTGCTTCAGTGTATAGATTGCTATTCATAGGTATTGAATATACTATTGCTGAGTCTAAATGCAGATCATCAAACGGAATATATTCAATTCCGAACGGTTTACTGAGGAGTCTCGCAGACCCAGTGCAATCAACATAATAATCAGCAGTGAAAGAATCAACGGACTTAACACCGTTCTTATCTGTCGCTACTACATCTATATCATGATAGTGATGATTAATCTTGTCGCCTAGAAACTCTTTTAAATAAGGAGCAACAAGATCGTTTTGCCAATGCAAAGCAACATCATGATAAAACTCGTCTTTGAAATCCATTGGAGGTTCTATTCCATCTTGCGCCATGTGCGTGTAAGGAGATAGCTTACTTATGTTATGACCAGCACTATACATCGAGCTAAGTTTATCTTCATCAATATGTTCTTGTAACCAAGTCTCTCCAAAAGGATGGAAGTAATCTGGCCATCCAGTAAACTGTACACCGTATTTGCCTGTTGCGTTTGTTTTTGATACAAAGTCTTTCATATCAATTCCGGCGCTTCGCATTACGTCTGTTACTGTTTCAGTTGTACTTTCACCCACACCGATTGGAGGGATAGATTCACTTTCAATAAGTGTTACATCAAACTTTTCATGTAGCATTACTGCTGCTAACCATCCGGCTGTTCCACCACCACAAATTAGTACTGTTGGTTTGCGACGCTTAAAGATTCTGCCCATTCTAATAACCCCTTATATCCATTACAACTGTTAGTTAAATCTGTAACATATCTATAATGTTCAGTTAAACAATGACCGTAGTATTCACAATTTCTACATATGTCACTTGTATTATCTTTTGCTTCGTTTTTAGCCCACTCTCTATACTCATCAAACGAATTCAATTCTAGAAAGTATTCATTGTCGTCTTCATCAAATTCTAGAACGGAAAACTTACCGTTAGGATTAATGTAAACGTGATTGTTGCTGAATGCGTCGTAGTATTTTGCAATTGAATCTTCTATACGATGTCTGTTTTCAAACTCAAACGGTAGGTCCATCTCAAGCCATTTAATAACAAAGTCCTCGAAGTCCTTATGAGTAACATCTTGTTGGTTAGCTTGGTTCGTTGAATATGGTTTAATCTCTACAGAACGAATATTAGATAACATACTTAATTGTTGGACCATAGACTTAACGTCCATATCAATAACTTTTCTACTAGCAAGTATTAGAATTGAGATTGGAACAGGACACATAATCATATTAGTAAATACTAAATCAGATTTTTCACGAGCATCAAAGTCGTATGATACTGAAAGAGATATATCCTTATCATGCATATATGGCTTAGGAGATGCATAGTTCGTTATGATATTAATATCGCCTTGATAATATTTACGAATCTTTTCTTTCATATCATAGAAGTACGAGTCGCCCAGTACACTAATCTCACCACCATATAAATCAACGTGCTCAATAGGAGCATGTTTTGATACTTCAGACAATCGCTGGTCAAGAACATTTAAATCGATTTTATTCTTATCTGCTAATTGATCTGGCGTTAGGTAACAGAAATCACATCTAAAGTTACACAAGTAAGTTGGGTTTAATGATATAATCATAGTAACTTTATATCCTTATAGAACCCAGACTTCAATTTGTTTGTCTTCCACAAAGAACTAAATCCTAGTGTTGCAATTATAGTATATCTTGTTTTATCAGCGCTAAGCTTTGTTACTCTATGTACAAACGACGGATCGTTATTATTAAGAACAACAATTTGGTTTCTGTTAGGAACAAATCTTTGTGTTACTTCTACGTTGCTTGTTAGAATATCATCTAAGCTTTTTTCTGGTACCCAGTGCGGCATCGGATCACCTTCGCGATATAACGTATCAGGTCTGCCTACTAAAAGATGTCCACCATCATCAGGATTAAAATCATCCATATTAGGATAACAAAGCAGTTGCAGAAATGTTCCGTCGTATCCATCGAAGTGCCAAGGCATCTCACCACCGGCCGTTACTTTGTTAACATTAACATGAATCTCGTCAAACTCTCCATAAACATGCCTCCAATAATCAAAGTAGGGAGATTTAATAACTTCTTTAAAGAATTCCACATAAGGTTTCTTACCTGCAATATAAACAGGCTCTTCTCTTTCATTATATTCTCTATCCCATATAGGATTAGTTATAGCAGTACCGTAACTACTTTCTGTACAAAATTTCTCTGAAAGCAATTGAGCAAACAGCATTGCAGAGAATGATGGATCAACGTCAACTATGTCTGCGCCTTTAAGATATAAGTTGTTAAAGTTTGGACTATTACTTAGCATAATTAATATTCAGAGTTATTCTTACTTCTGGACCATATACGTGCGATGAACTATGCCAATGAAACCCGTCAAATACAAGCATTCTGTTAGGCTCAGGTTTAGATTGCGCTTTAATAGTAAAATCTTCTGGTGCGTATGTGTTGTATTTTTCATCAAGACCATACTCTTCAAATACGTTAGTTGGTGCATCACTTGCAGTTAGATAGTATATCTGAGTCAAATGCTCTATTCCAGGTTGATCAATATGAGGATTGTGTGGTGCATCAGGACCTACGTTTAATATCATTCCGGCACGAACTCTGAGTAATTTAGTTTTATCCATGATTATTGGTTCAATAACTTTCATCGCAAGTCTATCAATTATCTCTTCTGTTGGGTTACGACCTACCGCATCACCACAATCATATATACTACACGCAAATCCCCATTTATCACGTCCATGTTCACCTACAGAACCGTGAGTTACATTAGTAACAAATTTCCAATTTGGTGCCTCTGAAGTAAAGTAATTTAGTATTGTTTTATATTCAACAAGCGGCAGTGCGTTATCCGTTATTTGCATCTATAATCCTCGGTGCTAATTGTTTCATTAATGTACAGTGGGTCTCAACCATATTATGTCGTTTAGTGTCTTTTACCGTTTTCTTGCATCCGTTACAAATTTGGAACATTGGACATGAATAACATTCACCGTCAGTTCGCATTGTTTGGATATCAGGATCTTCTTGTAGAGGAGTAAAGAATTCGCCAGCCATCTCTCTTTCAAAATCAATAGCGTATTCTCTATCGTCACCCATCGCTCCACAGCTATAATAGTCTCCGCTTGGTTGCAATGCTCTAATAGTACTATCACAAGCTCTATTCTGAGGACACATCAAAGATTCATTACGAAGCCTCACAACCATTTGTTTAGTATTGAATTCCCACTCAGTTAAACCAGCTTCATATACATCTAAATAGATACTATACATCTTTGATAATTGATAAGGACGGCCAGCAATACCAGACGCCATCGTGTAATTTAGTTTACATTCAACGCCCATCTTTTTTGCAAGGCGCACATTATCAAGTGCTCTGTCTGCGTTGTGTTCGTCTATAACAGATATGAATCCTGGCCGATACCCAACGAGTTCTAGCATTTTGTCTGATGCTGCCCAGAAGTCTTCTTCAGTAAATACCGAATAATCACCCTTTAGTCTTGATTCGCCATAATGAAAACTTGTTGTAATACCTATACGAGGATGTAAGAAGATATCAATCCACTTATCTGGCTTCATATAAAACGGCCATAGGTTTGTTGTAAAGGCTACCGTAGTAGGATAGTCGTGTTCGTCAAGATGATCAAGCAGCTTTGTGTAATAAGACGGCTTCATCATTAAAGGATCACCACCATTTACTACGATAGTGTTCGTATCAGGAAATCTCCTAAGAAACGTGTAAATATGTTCTAAGCCTAGTTCATCCGTAGCATCATCTGCAATTGATGTACTTGAACAGAATGTACATTTAAAATTACATTTCTCGGTTGGTTTAATAATTAGTTCCATAAAGAAATCCCCGCGTTAATAGTATATCTATTAACATTAGTGTTTGTCAGTTTTGCTACAGAATGTACGAATCTTGGATTCATATTGTTTAACAAGATAATCTTGCCGTTACTAGGATACGCAGTATGTTTAATATTGATTTCATCGTTGTTTGGCCATTCTCTTTCTCCAATTTGAAGATATGATTTCCATTCTTCGTTCCATTGTTGTTGCTCTGTAAAGTATATCAGAAACCCCATATCGTGATCTTCTACTCCATCCCAGTGCCATTTAAGATCATCAGATCCATTCCAAACATCAATGAATTTAATCTTTTGTTGATAACCACATACAGTCTCAAACCATTCTGAATAGTAATCTTCTTTGAGCAATTCTTCTATTACTGTTTGGTACGTGGGTGGAACGACAGATAGGCTTTGTTCGTTAATCTCTTGCTCTTTACCTCTAAGATATTTTTGATCTTGGTTTTGAGCTTCACCACCTTTATTAATACTCCAGTCTGGAATTTCTTTATATACAGGATGATCAATCCAATTCTCGCACAAAAGTTGTCCCCAAATCATAGCTGACAGGTGTGGAGGCATTTGCCATTCATCATATCCGTCTGTATAGAATTTATTAATATTCATATTGGAGTAGCTCCTAAATGCGCGTTATCCATATTAATATATCCTTCTTCTATTAAATTGTCAATAGTACGTGGGCTATTTAATTGAATTTCACTTACCTTTCCTTCTCTTATCATGCCTCTAAAAGGCGCAGCTGTATGGTAGATATAAGATGGAAATATAACAGTCATTCCGGTTTCTGGTTTAATTATGTATGGCGCAAACTCAGATCCAAATTCTTGTGGGAATCCTCTATTAGCGTTCACTCTTGGGTCATGCAGGATTAATTCACCGCCTTCTCCGGAAACATAACTGTAATGAATTGCTGTAAAATGCGAATGCCCATGATTATGCGGTGCTAACCAATAGCCAGAGCCTGGGGTTGTTTCCCACTCTCTTATTTCATAATTAAAATTTTCTAAATTAAGATCAAAGTGTTCTTTTAGAAAATCTCTATATCTTTCTACTGGCTTTTTATAACCATCATTGAATACTTGAATCGGGGTGGACCACATCATAAACCTCACTTAACCAACACGCTTCTTGAGTTCTAAAACTCTGCATGTGATTAGACAAAAAGCAACCCATAGAACAGTATTGAAAGTGTGGACAGGTTAAACAACTATATTGCTTAAACCATTCTTGTTCCATGTCTTGCTTAGTTGTCGTTACATTTTTAAAATCTTTTAGTAGGATAGTGCAATTGCCAAACGAATTATCTGGCATAATAGTCACTGTATCCATACAGCTCATTTGTTTCTTAATCTTGCTCGTATAATCTGCAAAGGGTAATGCTTTAGGATAATGCTCAAGCATATAAAGCATAAAATCACGTAGCATTACATCGTTAGGAATAAACATTGCCATGTTCTTTTCTGGCGTATAGTAATCAAAGTAAACATCAAAATGCTCATATAGATAATCAAAAAATTCAACGTCACCTTTCATAAACTTATTTATCGTCGGCTTAGTCATGATGATATTAACAGACTTAATATGATCTTTGTACTTCTTTACATTGCGCTTAAAAGTCTCAAACGTATCATTATTAAAACGTGCAGCAGGATCGAAGCTAGTTATTAATGTAGGATTAGAAATATAAAGAAACTCATCTAAAGCGTCTGTGTTATCAAATACCATATTACTAGTAAAGCATAGCTGCAGTTCAATATCCTGTTCGATTGCCCACGCGTTTAATTCTTGACATACATATTGATAATCGGTATAGACGTGTAAAGGCAACGCATCAGCAAATACTTCGCCACCCATAAAGTGAACACTGTATTTTTCCCGAGGCGTTTGCATTATAACCTTTTTTACAACATCAACCTTTTCAGCTATAGTCTTAACACCTTCTAGACTATCATGATCTTGGTTGCAAAACTTACAGCTTAGGTTACAGAATTCGAACAATGTAACAATGATCTCGCCAGTGTTTGCTCGTTTACCTGTCCTTGTTATTATATCAAGTGACATTATTAAATACCATATTACATATTAAACTGTATCGAGTTTCATTACCTAGATATGGAGTAACCTCATGCCAAAAATAGTATGGTGCAACTACCATAAGACCAGTTCGTGGCTTTATCTCAAGATAAGGGCCTTGTGAAAATGACTTCTTGCTGAGGAATCTTGGGTCATATAATCTTAGCTTACCGCCTTCATCCGATTCATTAACATAATAAACACCGAATGCGTCGATAACATCGTGGTTGTGGCATGACTTAAAGTCGCCGTGTTTCATAGGATTAACCATATTCATAGAATCTATATCAAAGTCTGCTTTTTCATTATATGTAGTACATAAGTCTTTAAAGCCTTCCATAAAATATGATCTAACAGTTTGCATATTATCAGACACCCACAGATCAACGTTATGATCAGCTACAGGCTTGGGAGTTGTAGCTGATATTGCTTTTGTGGTATTTAAAACATCTTGATTGAACTCGTTGCTATTGTCAAATTGTTTAACCCATATCGAAGATTCATAGCAGTTTTGTATCATAGGCTAAACATACCCAGCTCAGCATCTTCGCCAATAGCTAATTTATAGATATAGCCTATGAATAGAGCATTAACTTTAAGTCTACTTTCGCATTCAAACACAGATGGTCCTAAGTAAGTTTTATCAGCACTCAATATAGTTGTGATATTAGCAGTTGTAAAGTTTTGCACTAAAACATTATCGTGAACAAAATCCATTGATGCGTTTGTTAGTGCTTCTTCTACTTCTAAAGAAGATCCTGTAACCGCGGTTATCATTGCAGTACGGATGGCACTAAACCTAATATTTGGATGGTTTGTTTGGTAATCTACAGTGAAATACCGCTCAGTATCGTCAAACAACCAACGAGTCATATCATTAGTATCTTGAAGATCTAATAAATCATCGTTTGCGTTTATAGTAACACCTAGTACTGTTTGTACCCAAGGCCTGAACATGTTGTTAAACAAAGTAGATTTTAAGAACGTACCTTCTTCGTTAACTCTCGCTGCCATAAGCTTATACATCTTTTCGCCAAGGAAAACATCATAAGATTCATCACCAGCTAGTCTATTAGCAATCATAAACTCAATGCCAATTTTCTGCTTTGCAGAAGCAACAAAGGTAGTATAGGCATCGTCTTCTAGATCTCGTGATATTGTATCATAAACCGCAAGAAATTCTGTTTTTGTTCTAGGTACCCACTGCGCAGCGTTATCGATCTGCTGTTGTTCGCCAGCTCCACCCCAAATAAAACTGGTGGTGTTTAGTAATTGGCTGTTTGTTCTGAAAATGTTATATGTTTTCCATGCAACATCTCTCGACATACTTGGAAAAAAGATTTTTAAAAACTTAGAAAAGATCTTATCATATGCAACTGTATCAACGTGAATATTTATTCTGCCCTGTGTTAGCAACGCATCAAAGAATTCTAGGTCATTAAGATAAGGAATAACAATTTGTTCGTCGTTATCATCTAATGCACCAACTTCAGCAGTACCAACAAGATCTTCATACGTATCTACCCTATGCATGAATTCGCCCATATTCGTATGGATAGCTTCTAATTCATCCCAAATGAGTGTTGGAATATTTGGAGAGCAAATTAGGTTATCAGTATTATTGTCTAGCATAAAGTCGTACTTTACATAAACTCTATCGAATAGCAGAAACATCGTCCAATCCTTTTTCTATATTAGCGGCGAATTCGGCGTGTAGAATATCTCCAGATGAAATACCCTGCGTAATGATTGCCATTGTGTTGTTATTATGGTCCCAATATGTATACAGGTCTTGCCCTTTAAACATTGGCTCGTTAAACTGTTTATCGAAATAGTATACGGGGCGATCGGCACCTAATAATTCTTGTGTTAATTCATGTCTAAACAACATCACAAAGTTTACACCACAGTAGTCATAATCGTCTATTGTTTCAAATTCTTCTAGTACCAAGTCAGTTAAATCGCTATCTTCGCCAACTGTTATTAATGCGTATACAGAACAGCTTGCTAGCATAGTTAACCACTGCTGAATCATATCTTGGTTAGCTTCACAAAAACTGCAAGTCTCGTCATATGATAGAATGTTTTCAGTTTCTTCGTATTCAGCCCAGAATTCTAAGTAAGACAACTCATATAAAATCTTTAAAACACATACTTCTAATTCATAATTTTTAATAACTAGTTTTGCATTCATATAATCTTTAATAAAAGAAAATTTATCTTGTGTTGATACTTTATCCCATCCAGTCAACTTAGAAGGAACATCTAAGTTACTCAAATATGTAATAAGCTTATCACCTTTTAAAATACTTTCGGCGTAATCAATATTGAAAACAATAGTATCATCACTAAAATATTCCTTGAGTAACTCAATAGGAATAGGAGCCACGGTATTTTTTATCATTATCTACGTCCTCTTGAGCTATGGCAACTGTAATGGCAGCTGTAATGGCAAACATAAGCATACCGAGCTACTGCTTGGTTGCGGCGAGTATAATACGCACTTCGTAATCTGGCAAAGTATTCTTCAAGACCCGTGTTACTTCCGTCTGAACCAATTCTAATAATACCACCCGCTGTAGGTCCACTACTTGGAATACTTGGAGTAGCAATGGTTGCTCTAACACTTGTAGTTTGATAAGCCTTTTGTGTTGAGTTATATTGAAGTTGATTCGATCCTTGTCTGTTAAAATATCTGCGCGCATTCATATTTCGCAAGTGAGTCCAGTTAGTAGTAGCACCAACCAAACCATTGCGAAGTGTAGAAGCAGTAATCAAACCACCAGAACTACCTATTGTGTTATCGCTGGCGTAAGAACTTGCGCCCGGAGGTGAGTTGTAATTGCCACCAAACCAACTGTTAGGAGCTTGCGAAAAAGGCTTTCGGTTATACCCCCACGCAATACCAGATCGTGCAGCTGCAGCTACGTAGTCTTGCCATCTAAGACGGACGTTTGATCGACTAACGTTATTTGTTAATGATACCATGTTATACTAACTCCGAGTGTTCTTTCCATTATTTATATTTATATTCATTTTTTAATTGCATCATTAGTGTCTTGGGAGACGGGCATATGTCACCTTCCCATTCTAATTGATGGCAGTCTGAACCACACACATCAAATACTGGACATTCATAACACGCTGGATTTCTGTTTAGTTCTTTTATGATAATACTACAACGTCCGTCCGATTTCATGACTTCGCTTGCTGGTGTATCGATATGACCATACGCCTTACTCGGTGCTGTGTTGGGACAACCTGCTATAGATCCATTAGCGTTAATAGTTAATAGTTTTTGTTCACAGTCTCTGCACCACGTACCTCGGGATGTATTATTGTGTTCATACTTAGCATATACATTTTCCATAATTACATGAAAAATTCCGTCTCTAGATTCAATCTGAGAGTGGTATTTCACAAACCATTCGTCTAACTCAATGTTAGATGGCCACATTTTACCTTTGGCATTACCGTCCATAGTAATACGCTCGAAATCAATTTCTTGAATACCAAGATCTTCCATGTAAGAACAAATGTCTCTTGGTTCCATATTAACTACGTCTTTACTTAAACTAACAAAGACTTTAATTGTGTAACCACGAGCAACAAGTAATTTAACATTGTCTTCCCATAGCTGTCTTTGCTTTTCGTTAGTAAATCTAATGGTAGGATCCCATGATGTACCAATTCTTTTATTAAGAACTTCATCAAAAAACTTTAGCTTTTCATCTGTTAACTTATATACAAGGTTTGTAGTTGTACCATATTCTACGCCTTTACCTTTAGTAAGTTCAACAAACTTCATCATTGATTCGATAGAAGCAAGCATAGGCTCGCCACCGTGAAATTCATAAAAGATTGTATCGCGATCTAGTTGATTAAGCCAATTCGCAGTTCGAACTGGATCAAAATAGATTTTTGCGCCTTTAGAGCCTGAGGTGAAACAATGAGAGCAATCTAAATTACAAGTTTCAGTCGTTTTTACGTAAACACTCAAGTGTTTCTGTGTCGCTAATGCCATGTGATATCACCAATGCCTTTTCATAGTTTAATGCTTTGTGAAATGTGTTTGCCGGAATATGCAGCCGTTCATTTGGAAGTAGATCAATTTTCCGGCCTTCTACTTCTACATGTTTAATACCATCTTTGCATTCGATAATAACATCTATTGGATCTGTATGTTCACTAAATGTTGGGCCGTTCTTTGGATTATAAAACAAATGCATCGTGCGATCATTAAATTTCCAATGATTTTCCATCTGTTCAATTTTAACAGTATACTTTTCTTGTACCAAATGCTTAGTCATTTTGGCTTGATAAGTAAAGAATTCTGTTTCACTAACATAGTGCTGAAGACCATCTGTATCAATAATAGATACATCATGGTTCATATAGCAATCTTCTGATAACAGAAATTTTTCAAACTGTTGAAAATTCATTTAAATCCTTACTGTGCTGCAACATGTATTTATAATAACACAAGTAGATCAAAATGTCAACAGAAAAGATACATATAAATAACCTTATATAGTATGAGGAGATGAATATGAAAATGACACCACAGTGGCCAACAATGTTTGGTAGTGGCAAATTTGAAGTTGACGGACTGGTTGAACATATATTTACAAATTACGACTTGCACGATTTAGATGCGGAAGTAGACGGCTGCAATATATTTGACGACGATTCTGATGTAATGCATGCATTTAAAGAATTGGTTTACGACCATTTTAATTCTTATTTAAAAGAAACTATTAATAAAGAAATAAGTGATTGGAATAACCATGAAATGAAAGGCTGGATTACTGGCCATGGCAAAGATTACAGTATGACTATTCACAATCATTCTGGGGCTCATTTATCTGCAGTATTTTATGTTATGGCCGAAGATCAAAATTCAGGTGGTGACATCGTATTTTCTGATCCTAGATCAAACGCTAACAGAGGATACGATAGTGAATTCGAACCAATGTTTGAAAGATTTAAACATACTCCTCAAACCGGTGATTATTTAATTTTCCCAAGTTTTACATATCACCACGTAAATCCTTACTATTCTAGCTTACGAATAGCTATACCGGTAGACCTTTATCTACACAGTGGCTAAAGAGTATAAATAGAACCAGATCAACAAAATATTAATTAACCTTGGTTAAAATAACGGAGAAAATAACATGGCACTAACATTAGCATATAGCGTCACTGGCATTAAAGTCAAAGACGAAGTTAACACAGATGGCGACACGTTGTCAAACGCGGTTTGTCAAACATATTGGAAAGTAGTCGGAACTGATACAGTTGACGATACAAAGGTCGGCGAATTCTCTGGTGCAACACCGTTTACCGCTGCGTCTGTTTCCTTAGCAAACTTTACTGATTTTGCATCATTAACTGAAGATGTGGTTATTGGTTGGATTACTGCTGTAGTAGAAGCTGATCCAGGCTATAAATCACATATCGAAGCTCAAATCCAAAAAGAAATTGATGCTACACAAGTTGTTGAAGCCACAATGCCTTGGGCGGTTGACGATGTAACTCCTGATCTTCCTGCTGATGCAGTTGATCCTGAATAAAGGAAATCTACTGTGACTTATACTTGGAATATCACAAAGCTTGGATTAAACGACGAACTGAATCAAGATGATGTTCTTCTTGAAAATGCTATCGTAAATCTTAAGTGGAAAAGAGTACTAGTTGACAGCGATGGAAATAAAGCGAGTTACGTTGGCAATACTAAATTGTATCCGCAAACAACTTCAGCTGCTGATTTCGTTGCTGTAAACAATGTAACCGCTGTTCAGGCAATCGCATGGCTAGAAGCAGAGATTGGGACTGCTAAAACAGCCGTAATCGACGCTGAACTAGTTAAAAGATTGGCTAAACAAGAAGGGCGTGAAATTACCCCTAGCTGGTAATTATAAATAAACGTAATAACTTATTTTATATTATGGAGATTCTGAATGCATGATTTGCATATGGGTGGCTTAGCGGCCTGGGCATTAAAACGCGGTGGGTCGCTATCACCAGTCCTATTACCAAAATCGGTTCTAGGAAACGAAACAGGAGTTATGAATCCATCTATCTTCACACACGAAGGTAAGATACTCCTAAACATTCGTCACATCAATTATATCCTCTATCATAGTGAGGGTAAAAAGTTTCCGCATCAGTGGGGACCTCTAGTATATATCCATCCAGAAAATGACATAACTTTAACTACGCACAATGTTATGTGTGAGTTAGATAGTAACTTGAATTTGAAGTCTGCACAGCGTGTAGATATGGCTCTGGACACTGGCGAACCCACTTGGAACTTCATTGGTTTGGAAGACGCTCGTTTATTTGAGTGGGATGATAAACTTTATCTTTGTGGTGTTCGTCGCGATTGCTATGATAGTAAAGGCACAGGCCGCATGGAATTGTGTCATATTGAATTTGTAGATGGTCAATGGACTGAAATCTCAAGACATCCTATTCCTGCACCAAACGGTGATGGTAGTTTCTGTGAAAAGAACTGGATGCCGGTTATTGATATGCCATACCACTTTGTTAAATGGTGTAATCCTACTCAAGTTGTTAAATTCGATATTGAAGCGGGAACTACAGAAGATGCGTTTATTGAAGAAGGTGAGCGTAAACCTTTTGGTAGAGATTTCCGTGGCGGATCGCAGGTTATTAGAATCAATGATAATCAGCGCATGGCTTTCATCCATGAAACAAATTTACTAAGAGATCCATTTGGTCGCAAAGATGGTGAGTATTCACATCGTGTTATTATATGGGATAATGATTGGAATCTAATCCACGCTTCTCGCAATTTCCATTTTATGGGTACATATTATGATCATGTTACTGATACCGATTATGGTATTGAGTTTGTAACTGGTATGACCGTACACCCAGATAATGGTGATATTTTAATCTCTTTTGGTTGGCAAGATAACGCTTCGTTTATTCTTAGAATGCCTCAGAAAGTATTTTTAGATTTTTTAATGGATAACGGGTGATTATAAAATGAAATTTGCAAATCCACAATTATTGACCGATGTAGTCTTAGACTATAACAATCCAGATAAGATCTATAAATTAGCACGTGAATACGATAGATTAGAACAGGGGTCAGGCGCCTTTGGTTTCTATTTAAGAGCTGCTGATATGTCTTCTGGAAAAACAATAAAAGATAAATGGTTACAGTACAAATGTATGATTCTGAGCGCATTTATCTATGAACGCAACGGTAATCGTGGTCAAAGTGTTGAGGGTCTTCTTAAGATTGCAATTGATACACTACCTGATATGCCAGACGCTTATTACTTTCTTGCAAAATATAAAAAAGAAAAGAGTGATTGGCGTGAATGCTTAATGTATGCCAAGATTGGTTTGTCAGTAAAACACGGATCTCCTGGTAGCAGTTGGTGTACTGATGATAATGATGTTGGTTATCCGGGCACTGACATGCTAGAATTATTATATGCAGAAGCAAAGTGGAAAACAAACGGCAGGGATGATTCTAAAAATCTAGCGTTTGATTTAAAGCACAGATATAACACATGCGCAGATGTGCAAAAAGGCGCTACAGAATTATTAGCGATGCATGGTTATCCAAGTACGTTACCATATACACCGAGTGATTATAGTAGATTTAAATATCCATTCACCGGACTAGAAAATATTAATACTAATTATTCTCGCCACTTTCAAGATATGTTTGTATTATCTTTGTTAGATGGTAAGCGCAATGGCACATTCGTTGAGCTTGGATGTGGTCACCCTGAGTTATATAATAATACACTTTTATTAGAAAAGGAGTTTGAATGGAAAGGAATTTCATTAGATAATTCTGAAAGAATGTGCCATATATTTTCTCGTGAAAGAACTACAAATGTTATATTAGGCGATGCAGCTAATACAGATTATAAGGCGCTATTTAAGCAAAATTGTTTAGAGCAACATATAGATCTATTGAGAATAAACGCAGAAACCGCATCTATAGAAGCTTTAAACAACATTCCGTTTGACAAGTATGAATTTGGTGTAATACAGTTCCAACATAACGCATCTTGGTGGGGTCCTGAATTTAGGGAAGAGTCTAGAAAAATACTTAGTAAAATCGGTTATGTGTTATTTGTAAGTGATATTTCAACTGATGATAAAACTAACTATGAAGATTGGTGGGTACATCCAATGCACGCAAACAAGAAACCTGAAATGAAATCTATTAATAAAATTAACTTTGCTTGGGATTATACGATGGAGGAATTAAAATGAGAGTAGTGTTAGTAACAGGTGGATTTGATCCAATTCACTCAGGCCATATTGCATATTTTCAGAAAGCT
>Ga0075443_10000051_pt1 | contig 44668 bp, 37 predicted proteins | sample CoawatmetaG00DNA_3_FD_71583 | JGI IMG/M metagenome (GOLD analysis project Ga0075443, IMG submission 71583) | Marine microbial communities from the West Antarctic Peninsula - Coastal water metaG006-DNA | ecosystem: Environmental > Aquatic > Marine > Coastal | place: Atlantic Ocean: West... | reverse complement strand
CTATTGTATCTTGTTGTATACCATTTACAAAGTACTTCGAAGATACAGTTATTACAAATGTATTATAAGTAGTATCAGATAAATTATTATTATTTGTTAAAGCAGTAACATTGATGGATTTGTCTGGATACTGAGCGTAGAAGTTACCACATACATCAACATTTCCATCGACAGTCAAACTTCCAGGAATCTCCACAGTTTCCTGGTTACGTCCTAACATAATTTGATTTGAAGAACTAATTTTGGCTCCATATCCTAATGCTGTAGAATATTCATATACATCGTTACTATTTAATAAGTCAGTATATGCGCCTATAAATGTATTGTAATCGCCGATAGTGTTGTTCAGACCCGCGTATGCCCCATTAGCTACATTATTATTACCAGTTTGATTATATCCTAATGAATTGTATCCATTGGCTACATTAAACCCACCAGAAATGTTATTCACTAATGCCCAAACACCATTGGCTACATTATAACTTCCCAATGTGTTATTTGTTAATGCTTTGTATCCATTGGCTACATTTGACCTACCTGTTTGGTTAGCAGTTAATGCTTCATATCCAACTGCTACATTATCAACTCCTCCACTACCATTATTTGTTACTAATGCTTCATATCCAACTACGGTATTTGTAATTACATCACCAGAACCTCTTCCAACCGTGATACCATTAACTGAAATATCTCTGGATAGAACAACAATATCATTACCTAATTCCACCGCACGATTAACAAAAGCAGTAGTGGCAAGTTGAGTATCATCAGTTCCACTAGCAGCTGTATCGGCTGTTGGTATCCCAGTAAAAGTAGGAGAATCTAGGTTAGCTTTCAGGTTAAGGGAAGTATCAGTAGCAGCCAAATCTGCTTTCAACAAAAAAGAATTATCAGTAGCAGCCAAATCTGCTTTCAAGTTGAGGGAAGTATCAGTAGCAGCTAAATCGGCTTTCAAATTAAATGAAAAATCAGTAGAATTCAAATCGGCTTTCAAGTTGAAGGAATTATCAGTAGCATTCAAATCGGCTTTCAAGTTGAGGGAAGTATCAGTAGCATTCAAATTGGCTTTCAAGTTGAGAGAAGAATCGGTAGCTGTCTTATTATTTGAAATAGCAGCAGCGTTTGTTTGCTCCATATCAGTTGCTCTGTTAACTTCAGTTTCCAAATTATTAGAAATATCTCCAATCATACTCGTAATTGTGGTAGAAAAGTTGGCATCGGAACCAAGAGCGTCAGCTAGTTCTTTTAATGTATCTAGCGCCGCTGGTGCGTCATCAATAATTTGACCTATCCTCCTCTGAACGAATGCGGTAGTCGCAAGTTGTGTTGAATCGTTAGTGCTAACCGCGGTTGGTGCTGTTGGTATCCCCGCAAAAATAGGATTATTGAGGTCAGCTTTTAAGTTGAAAGAAGCATCAGTCGCGGTTTTATTACTAGAAATATCGTCGGCATTCGTTTGTTCCGCAGTTTTTGCCCGGCTAACTTCAGCTTTCAAATTAGTGGAAACATCTTGGACCAAGTCAGTAATAAATTCATTAGAAGTGTTGCCATTTGAAACCATAGCATTCGCAAGTTTTCCCAATGTATTTAAATTTTCTGCTGCTCCATCAATAATTTCATCCATTCTTGTCTGTACGAATTCTGTAGTAGCAAGTTGTGTTGAATCGTTAGTGCTAACCGCAGTTGGTGCGGTTGGTGTCCCAGTAAAAATAGGGTCACTGAGGTTAGCTTTCAAATTGAGTGAAGCGTCAGCATACTCCAAATCGGCTTTCAAATTGAAGGAAGCATCAGTAGCAGCCAAATCGGCTTTCAAATTAAATGAAGCATCAGTAGCAGCCAAATTTGCCTTCAAAATAAATGAAGCATCGGTAGCAGCCAAATCGGCTTTCAAATTAAATGAAGCATCGGTAGCAGCCAAATCGGCTTTCAAATTAAATGAAGCATCGGTAGCAGCCAAATTTGCCTTCAAATTAAATGAAGCATCTGTAACTGTCTTATTATTCAAAATATCGGTAGCATTCGCTAGTTCTGCGTTTTGTGCTCTTATAACTTCATTCGATAAGTTCAACGAAATATCATCTACATAGTCTTTGTTAGCTTTATTTTCATTATCGCCAATAATTGCTTCAATGGGAATAGAATTATTAGGATATTGTGCGTAGAAGTTACCACAAACATCTACTCGTCCAGTGGAATTAAAACTTACGTCTCCAGTAACATTAAGTTTTCCATTAAGAAACAATTCCCCATTCATAGAAATATCATTATCGAATGTAGATTTCCCATTAACATATAACTCCGAATTAAGTGAGGTATCTCCATTAACATATAGATTATTGTGCACTGATACGTTCTGCGAAACATCTAAAAATCCATTAACATATGTTTTTCTAAGGATATTAGAGTTGACCGACGAATCATACCAAGTGTTCATAATATGTGATTAGTATAATAAATAATCACATATTATATACGTTTGTAGTAACTAAATAACCTAGTTCAAAAATCCGATTTAAACTCAAAAACATCATCATCTACAGTTTTATTAGCTAATGCGTATTCCCCATTTGTGCGTTCAAAGAAATTAACTTTCGATTCAACACTAATAAGCTCCATAAAATCAAATGGATTAGAAGCGTTATACAGTTTGTCATAACCAAGCTGCAAGCATAATCTATCTGCAACGAATTCAATATATTGGCTCATAAGTTTAGAATTCATTCCAATCATCCGACACGGTATCGCGTCAATAATAAATTCTTTTTCAATCTCAACCGCTTCTTTAATAATTTCATAAATTTTAGTTTGAGAAAGACGTTTTTCTATTTTAGAGTAAAGTAAGATAGCAAATTCGGTATGTAGTGCTTCGTCTCGTGAAATTAATTCATTCGAGAAAGTAAGTCCAGGCATAAGTCCACGTTTCTTAATCCAATAAATAGCAGCGAATGAGGATGAAAAGAAAAGACCTTCTACAACAGCAAATGCGACTAGGCGTGTAGCAAAGTTACTTTGTTTGTCATCTAACCATTTCTGAGCCCAATTAAATTTTTTAGAAATACAAGGATAATTTTGCGTAGCTTGAAAGAGTTTCGTTTTTTCATTATTATCTTTGATGTAAGTGTCAATCAATATACTATACATTTCCGAATGGATAGTTTCAATGGCGATTTGAAATGCGTAAAATGCGCGTGCTTCAGAAGGTTGTACTTCATTCATAAAGCGTGTTCCAAGATTATCCATTACTAGTGCGTCACTGCTGGAAAAGAATGCCAGAATCATTTTTATGAAGTTTTGTTCATCTGTATTGAGTGATTTCCAGTCATTCAAATCTTGTGCTAGTGAAATTTCACCAGTGTGCCAAAAAGAGTCAATCGAGCGTTTATACATTTCCCATACATCGTTGTACTGAATAGGGAACATAACATATCGGTTTTCGTCAGGTTGCAGTAAAGGTTCTATATGTTGGACGTCATTCATTGTTGTCTAAATAATATAGACGGTAGATTTTTATTTCCTTTAATAAATGTATTTATGAAAGGTATATGCTGACAATATATAATACAATTTAAGTATTTCACCCGAGTTCACGTCATAAAACACAAAATATAATAGTGTAATTACCAAATTCCAATAATATTGTGTAATTCGATAATATTATATTTGTAAGCGTGTTTTGCTAGTAATAAATACAAACCTAGGTAAATCATAGTGTATAGGTTAGTTAGGCAAGATAATTTAAGGGTGTATTGTATATTAGGAAAATGAAAAAAAGTGCGCATATGGTTCGTGATGACTACTTAGGTGAGGATAAATCAGATAATAACAAGCGTGGTCGTAAGACAAAGAAACAAAATGACAAAGAAATATTGAACGAATACAAACACGATATAGAGCGCGAAACCACGATAGCAAGACAAAGATCGTACTATGAAAACATACATCATTTATCTGTAAATGAAAAGAATATATTTGAATCGAAATTTACGATTCCAAAGAACCAGAGTCAGGAGTATTATCATAGTCAATTGAAACGTAAAAATAAAAAGATAGTGGTAGCAACCGGTCCAGCTGGAACTGGAAAGACATTATTTGCTACAGAATGGGGTGTGCGAAATTTTTTATTAGGTAATTACGAAAAACTGATATTTACAAGACCATCTGTATCAGTTGATGAAGACTTGGGTTATTTACCAGGAACACTCGAAGATAAAATGGCACCTTGGGTAAGACCAATCTACGATATATTATATACATTTATTACGCCCAAAGAGGTAACAACATTAATTGAAGAGAATGTGATTGAAATATCCCCATTAGGTTATATGCGAGGTAGAACATTTAAGAATTGCTGGATAGTTGCGGATGAAATGCAGAATTCGACGATAGCCCAAATGAAGATGTTAATGACCCGAATAGGTGAAAATAGTCGTCTAGTAATAACGGGTGATTTAGAACAATATGATCGGACCCAAGACGTAAATGGGTTAGAAGATTTTTTGGATAAATTTAAAGGAAAACGTTCGTCAAGTATAACAAGTGTAGAATTTCAAAAAAGCGATATTCAACGCGAAGAAGTGGTAAAAGAAGTATTGGATATATACGGAGGAGATGTTCCAGCTTGTTACCAATGTGATGAATGTGATGAATCGGTTGAAACTGATAGCAACTCATAGACAACTATTTAGGATACAATTAATTTCGTTACATATTCTATAAATGACATTTAAATTACCAAATTTTGGAAAATTATTAAAAATGAAGTATAACTTCAACCCTGTGCTTCAAAATCAACTAGTATTATACCTATTTTTGTTTATGACATTGACCCAAGTCGTGTTATTTGTAAGCAATAATGATACAACTGGTATTGTATTGATGTGTATGGTAGGTTTCTTAACCTCTTTCTTTAGCAAGAACATGATAGTAATTCTGTGTGTAGCGTTAACAGCTACTAACTTATTAAAGAGAGGCATGAAACAAATAGGATATGAGGGATTTGAAGATAAAGACGAAACTGAGGAAGGAACTGAGGACGAAACTGTGGAAGAAGAGGTGGGTCCCAAGAAAGAAAAAAAGGCACCAAAAAAGGTAGAAGACGAAGATGATGATGCGGTAAATTCAAATGAGCTTTCTGACAAAACGAAGGATGAAATGAAGCGTCAATTTGAAAAATTAAAAGAAGAATATCCCGAATTTAGCGCATTAAAGGGAGATATTGTTGAGGCGATGGTCAAAATCGACCCTATATTAGACAAAGCAGAGGCATTTATGAATAAATATTCAAAATATAAATCTCAAAAAAAGTAAGTAATTGGATTACAATACAAAACTAATATATGCATAATAATATATATTAGTAACAATGTTCGGAGCTGCAATACCTTTTATTTTGATATTAATCACTTTAGCGGTAGGTGCTGGAGATGGTCTATTTCAAATATTTGAAGGAGTAGGTCAAGAGTTTATAGAATTTCCTCAAGGTGCGTTTATTGGAGCATTATCTGGTGCTAAATTAGCCCATTCTGTAGGTGTATTTGGTATATCCACATTTTTCTGCGGTTTACAGATGATGGAGAATTTTACATCTTGTATTTTTTATTATATCTTAGAAATAATTGGAAAGATTCTCTATTTCATTCCAATGTTGGTTTTTATGATGTTAGATTTTGTAGGCGGAAACGGTAAAATTGGTAGCAAAATAGAGACAAATCTCTGGTCTTTATTAGAAAAATTAGACAGATTTACAATAGACCAGTTTGGATTTCACATAATACATTTTCCTAAGTCAATCCGGGATAAATGTTATAATTGCCGTAGATTAAAACCTACTGCGTTTATTAGGAAAACTGGTAAGTTTGTAGAGGATGTAACCAATGATGTAATCCCATTAACAACTGGTGGATTTGTAAAGATGCTAGGTGGATTTGAAAAAATAATTAATTCGTTTTCCATTATATAATAGTGTGCAATATTATACAAAAATAAATATGGCAAAAAAATGTGCTCCGGGTGTTATATGCGTAGAGAACATGACATTATTATTGATAATCGTTATTTTAATAGGTTTAGGATTCATATTTTACAAACATTTTATGAATATTCGTAGAACAGGTGGTAAAGAACCTCGTATCTTAGTGCCACCTCCTATACATCACGCGTTAACGCCAATGTCCGGTAGAAATGATACAATAAATGACCCTTATGCCCCTCCATTAAAAACTCACGATGTATATTACCAACGTGGCTCAAGTGATATTCGCGGAGTTCCTCAAGTAGCGGTTCCAGTAAATATTCAAACAAGAGCAACAAATAGTAATTATCAACAGATGGGTATTTTAACACGTATGGGAAATGACGGGGAACAAAGTATTCTTCCTTTAATGGGACGGCGAATAATGACAGGAAGAGATAAGTGGCAATTTTATACAATTGCGAATAATGGAAATTTGAATACCAAACTACCAATAAGTGTGAATGGAAAAAGTTGTACGGGAGAATATGGTTGTGATGATATAAATAATGGCAATGTTGTTTTTGTAGAAGGGTACAATGACACCTTCCAAGTTACAATGTATGAAAACAATTTGTTCCAGTATATTCCTAACCTTTAGATAAAAATTCAAAAATAAACTATATGAATAATCTATATAGTATATTAATAATGCCAAATTTCTACCCTAGTAAAAATAAAGAATTCAATCATCAAATTGTAATAGACTATCCGCGGGTAACATTAAATAAGAATGAAGCATCAGAACCTTCTGATAAACGAGGCGGATTTGAAATATCGTACCCAAATACATCATCCGAAAATAACTTTTTTTATACCGAGAAAGGAACTCAATATAACTACATGCATAAAGATATGTCTATCTACCAAACAATTCATTACAATATAGACGGTATTACTACAAATAATGATAATATTGTGGGAGAACTAGTCATAGAACATACAACTGCGAGCGACCAAACCAAACTATACACTTGTTATTTACTTGAAACAAAATCTTCATTAATAAACGATGAGAATGATATAGATAAAATATTAAATATTAAGGAAAGGCAGGAACTAACCATCGAAGCTGAATTAAACTCGGTCATACCAAAACAAGATTCTTGTATTGTTTATACTGATAACGGCAATAAGATATGTGTATTTACAACCCCGATTCAAATTAATACTGAGTCAAAAGAGAAAATCGTTGATAAGTTGGGTAATGTAACTACAATGTTCGATAATTATCCGGGTCAAGGTGAAAGTTATATTGTTATTCCAAGTAATAACATATCAAAAAGAGATGCCGAAGAGATTTATATTGACTGCAGCCCAACCGGTGTGAGTGAAGAAGAACAGAATACATATAATGTCCCAATTAACAGTAAAATGGCAACGGAAGCGCAAGAAAGTGATTTTATGAAGACGACTGTAAATTATGGTATATTTGTGCTAGCAATGTTAGTTTCCTATATTACCGTTCCATTACTTTATAAAAATTTGGTAATTGACGGTAGCTCGATAGCATTCACATCAGATGATACTGCTCGATTTGAACGTATCCGTATGTCGGATATCATATTAGGATTTAGTATGTTTGTTTTGACCACAACATTAATAAGCACCGGTGCATCTTCAGACGACTATAAATTAATGTCAGCAGGTATATTTACCTTTGTGTTTAGTATTTTATCATACGGATTAATTCAAATAAAGAAAACAGATTTAACTTTTATGACGACAGAAGTGAAAGGGGTTACCATCAAATCCGACCAAACCTCTGATACTGCTGAAAATATAGACGCGATTCCATTTGATGATCTTATCCCTACACTAAGTGTAATATTACAAACAATATTTAATTCGGATAGTTTGTCAGCTTCTTTTGCTGTTATCATAATGGGTATATTAATATTAAGTATATTATATTTATTTGGTTCATTAACATTAGTATCATATGGAAACTTATCAGCAATTTTTGCAGGAGTATTTGCGGTGATAAGTATAATAATCGGGTTAAAGAAAAAGTTTAATGCACAAAAATGAAGGATGTGATACGTGGAGTAGCATAAAATTACAGTTACATCATATAACTTTCTATATGATGTAAAACACATAATCTGAACTTAGAACATAGATGCACTACCTACATTCTCAGCAACAGGCTTGTAAGTAGATGTGGTGAATACACTAACATCGCTCTTTCCTACAGGTGCCATTTCATTTACGACTTCCTCTTCTAAAGAAGTAGTTTTGACAGGGTTCATTTTCTTCATCTTATCGTCTTTTCTTGCTTGGGTAGGGGTATATTTAATCATAGCAGCCTTACCAGTAGTATTACTGCTACGACGGAACATCTCATATGCGACGAATACGAACAAAACCGCAACTAATGGGTTTGCGTTAAAAAATAAGTAGACAGAAAGGATGAAAATACCAATTGTTCCCACGGGAGAATCAACCATATTAGCAAACATATCAGGGAGTTGAATTGGGAGTGCTAGATAGGAAATAAGCATGACAATAACAGCAGTTTCAACATTAGTAAGAGAATCCATAAAAGATAAAAACTTCATTTTTGTATAGTATAGAATACTATTATATTTTTCACCCGTTTATTCCAAGTAAATAACTACAAAATTGAAATATCCTAAAGTTACGTTAATATATATAATTCAAATAATGCGTGGATTTAGACAACCATACAACCGAAAAAGACAACCACCTAAGCCTAAAGTTACAGAAGTAACAATCACAGATGATTACAAAGAAATTGTGAGAAAATCTGCGTATCTTGGTAAGAAAGGGTATACAATTCCCAAATCAGTTATTATAAAAGATGATGAAGATATCCTTCGTCAAGAATTATTTGTCAAGCCAGCAGTGTTTGGTGCGAATCAAAACACTGATGTGGGTGCGTTTCATGTATTTCGTGAAAACGCAAACAAATTTTACATACCAAGGTTTTACGGAATCAAACGTTATGGACTGCCCGACAAGTCAGAAATAGAAGAAGGTGATGATATAGATGTTGAATTTACACAAACCGTTCGTGATTATCAAAAAAACGTGATAAATGTGTATATGAACCATATAAATACTCCAATATGCTGTGGAAATGTGATAAATGGAAATGGTGGTATACTCGAGCTTCCGTGCGGATTTGGTAAATGTCTCGGGTTAAATACACCGATTATGCAGTATGATGGAACAATTAAAATGGTTCAAGATATAAAAGTAGGTGATAAAATTATGGGCGATGATTCTACCCCAAGAACTGTTTTAAGTCTTGCTCGTGGAAAAGAGCAAATGTATAAAGTAATCCCCGGGAAAGGAGACCCGTATATAGTGAATGAAAGTCATATATTATCTTTAAAATACAGTTCTGCTGTGAATAAACATACACCCAAAGGAACTATTCGTGATATTTCTGTATTGGATTATTTGAAATTACCAAAATCATATCACGGAAGAGGAGGAGTTCTGGTTGGTTATCGGGTTCCTATTACATTTCCCAAAAAAGAAGTTGAAATCGACCCATACTTATTAGGTTATTGGCTGGGTGATGGTGCTTCCAGAACAACACTAATAAGCACACAAGAAGCGTCCGTATTATCTTATTTAAATAATAATACATTTAAAAATAAACACAAGACATTATATTTACAATATTATAGTCAATATTATAGTCAGTATGATTATCGTATAAATTCTATTACAAAAGGTAATGAATTAATGATTGGGTTACGTAAATATAACTTAATACAAAATAAACATATTCCACACGATTATAAATGCAATGATAGGACTACTCAATTAGAATTATTAGCAGGGTTAATGGATTCTGACGGGCATATGCACGAAAATTCGTATGATATTATTCAAAAAAATGAAACATTATTAGATGATATAATATTTATAGCAAGGTCATTAGGGTTTGCAGCTTATAAAACAGAATGTAAAAAATATTGTATGTATAAGGGTGAAAAAAAAGAAGAAACTTATTACAGAACCTATATTCATGGTAAAGGATTAGAAGAAATACCAGTAAAATGTCCGAGAAAAAAAGCTAATCCAAGAAAACAAATGAAGGATGCGTTAAATACACGTATAAAATTAGAAAAATTAGAAATAGATAATTATTATGGATTTGAAATAGATGGAAATCGTCGGTTTGTATTAGGTGACAATACAGTTACGCATAATACTATATGTGCTTTAAAAATGATATCTGATATTAAAAAGAAGACACTGATTATCGTGCATAAAGAGTTCTTAATGAACCAATGGATAGAACGTATAAATGACTTTTTACCAAGCGCAAAGATTGGCAAAATCCAAGGTAAGGTATTTGATATAGAAGGGAAAGATATTGTAATTGGTATGCTTCAAACGTTATACGATAAGGATTTAGGTCCGAATGCGTTTACATCATTTGGACTAACTGTAATAGATGAGGTTCACCGTATAGGTAGCGAACAATTTTCCAAAACATTATTCAAAACAGTAACTCCCTATATGCTTGGTATATCAGCAACCGTAGATAGAAAGGATAAATTAACAAAAGTATTGTATATGTATATAGGTGATAAGATTCATAGTGAAGGACGAAAAGACGATGATGTTGTATGTGTTCGTGCTATAAATTATACTTCCAGAGATACCGATTTTAATGAAATAGAATATGATTTTCGCGGAAATCCCAAATATAGCACTATGATATCCAAATTATGTAATTACGGACCACGTAGTGACTTTATAATTAAAGTGGTAGGAGATTTATTAAAAGAGAATGTGTCAAAACAAATAATGATTTTATGTCATAATCGTTCATTATTAACATATTTATATGAAGGTATATGTCATCGTGATTTGGCAACAATCGGGTTTTATGTGGGAGGAATGAAACAAGCAGATTTACAAATGACTGAAACCAAACAAATTGTATTAGCTACATATGCGATGGCAGCAGAAGCACTTGATATAAAGACCCTTTCATCATTAATTATGATTACTCCCAAAACCGACATAACACAATCAGTAGGACGTATATTACGAGTAAAAGGTAATAATCCGATTGTAGTAGATATTGTAGATAGCCACGATTTATTCCAAAAACAATGGGTCCAACGAAGACGATTTTATAAAAGATGTAATTATCGTATCCGTCAAATAGACGGAGATAAATATGAGGGAATGAGCTTAGATTGGGATACCGATAAAACGTGGAAATGGGTATTTGAACCCAAAGAATTAAAGAATGATGATACTGAAATAGTAGATGACGAAGATGACGATGACAATCATTTAAAGAGTTTAAAGGATTCGAAGTGTTTACTTGACACTTCGATATTTGATAGTCTGAAGACGGAATAAAAAATAAAAACAATTATGTAAATGTGTATATATTTGTTTTTTGTTGGCTTCTATTTACGTCTATTCCGACGAGTATTCTTTCGTGATTTGTTTTTATTACTTTTATTACTCTTCTTTAGTTTACGCATAGATTTGCGTTTTTTACCATAAGATTTGCGATGTTTTTTTCCACCAGTTTGTGTAGGCTCAAAATTTGCCTTAAATACGTTGATATTATCACCACCCGAAGTAGCGGTAGTTACTGTGTTAGGTAAAACATTACCTTCAGTGAATGTGAAGTTTGTAACTCCGGTTCCAGACATTATATATTATCAGTATATAATAAATAATGTTAACGGAAGAACAATTAGCAAAAATAAAAGAATATGAAGAACGTCGAATAGCCAAAATGAAAGAAAATATTCATAAAATAACACTTTTCAAAGGAATAGAAAATGAAGAAGAGTGGAAAGAAAAGAAGGAAGAGATAAGACGAAAAAAGAATATAGAATTGGAAAAACGTGCATTATATTATAAAAATAAAGAAAATAGAAAAAGAACGAATAAGTTTGACGACAAAAAAATCAAGGAAATTCAAAAAAAAGTATTAGAACATAGACGACGGTTACAACAAATGCATGATGAGAGAGTAGCCCGACAACAGAAAAATTAGAGTTGGCTCGTGTGTACTATTTTTTCCCTACGACTAACAACCCGACTTGGAACCCATCGTTTAAACTTCATATGAAAATTACATTCCATATATAATACCTTATTTACGTCTACATATTTGTCTTCGTCTATATTCTGGAAATCATCTTCATCGTCGCTTTCTTCAATATAATCTAAATTATCATTTTCACGGATCTTACGGAATAATGAATTCATAAATACACTAGTTTTATAATCAGGTATATAAGCAACATTATAATACACACGTAGATTGTTTCGTCCATATATAAAAAGATGGTATATATCGGGTTGAATATCGGCCATTATCTGAAAAATAGTAGAATACCGATACTGCGATTTATGTTGTGTCATTCTAAACGGTGTCAAATCAATACTATCTAATGGATTTATAAATTGTCGTTTGGCTGATGGCAAATTTACTACATTTAATTTTTTATGAATAAAAATATTGACAAAAGGTCGTTTTTCGTGAGCGCATCTATACTGAATATGATGAATATTATAAGGTATACTTTGAAAAATATCACTGGAAATTGTATTTGGATATTCAACCGCATTATTATCTATGTTAATTTCCCAAAAAACACTACAATATATAGGATGATGTGGGTCTTGTTTTGTAATATCATTACACGTTTTATTTAACATGGATAATTTTTGTATAATAGGTGTATTATTGAGTAACAACCCTTTATAATATAAAATATCATCAACAACTATGGCCTTTAATTCATTCAGTTCATTAACGACACACGAACCATATAATACAGTGCCTAATGATAGTTTGAAGTTGAACCCCAGGTTTAGCATTTTTCCTTTGGTAATGCGTTTTTCTCTATTTAATTCAAACAAATAACATACATCCTTATCTTTGTAAAATGTAAACCATAAAAACACCTTTTTCCCATTAGGGATAGCAGAGACTACATTATATGCGGACGAAACTTTCGTATGTGAAATAGTTTCATACGAAAGTTCAAATTCAGGAAATCTATCAGATAATCTGCTTATCTGTACGGGACTTAATTCTGACATTATACTGATTGTAGGATTATATTTATATAGGTTTGCAAATATAGTTATGCGTCGGTTACATATTGCTGTGTTTGTGAATTCATAAATGACAATAGTTCGTCATTCATATCATTTACATTTATTTGTTCGTTAAATACTTCATCAAATTCATCTGTAATTTCTTCACATTTTGTTTCAACCGGGTCGTTCAATTCAGACATAATTTCCTTGTATTTCTTTATTTGTGTATTTACTAAATCTTTTACTTTTGGCTTGGTATATGTAGTTTTCAGGTACTCAAACCCACACTGTAATGTATAAATAATAGCAACCGATATAATTATTTTAATCAAAAAAGATATCAGAGGATTTGAAAACATTTACTTTATTGGTATACACAACTACAACAAAAATTTTTATATAATTTTACGACAAACACATTTATTTATATTAGTAATTTGTAAAGGGTATAAAATCTACAATATATAAGTTGTATATTATGACATCAGTTTCTATTATTATTGTGGAGAAGGGAGGAAATATTAAGGGATTGAAGGTGAAATCGTATGATGAAAATGAACTTTATAAAAAATGCGGATTTAAGGCATCATCTGACTTTAAAGTTCAGTCTGTATGGAAAGATATTAAGTTAAATAATATAACATATAATATTCATCTCTATGGTAAATTAGTAGGTAGAGCTAATCAAGAAAATAAATATGAATTCCCACCACCTATCGATAACACATTATTTTTCGGTAGTTGCGTCTTAGTGAATAAGGTAAACAATATTCCCAAAAATCTGACTTCTACTGAATGGAATAGTATATATAATCATTTGTATGGTGGATTTGATGATTTGGATGAGGAAGATTCAGAAGAAAGTGAAGATGAAGGTTTACCCAAAACCAAAAGCGGGTACGTAAAGGATGATTTCATAGTTGATGATGATGAAAGTGATAGTGAATCGTCTATCCCACGTAAAATAAAACGTAATATACCACCTAAAACACCACGTCGTGCCAATGCCCCTACTGTTTTTAATTTGTCTGACACTGATGATAGTGAATATACAAATGAATTAGAAGAAGAAGAGTATCTGTAATATTAGAAAAATTGAAATAATATAAACGGTAAATACGATAATATATTATATTATTTACACAATGCGTAATATTGCTAACCCAACTGAATTCCGTAAGAATATTTCAACTAAGTTGAATGCGGTCATAGAAGATGATACCTTATGCATAAACGTAGAACGAGGGGTGTTTAACTATTCGTTAAAAGAGGCGTCTACCAAGAAAATTATAAAAAAGTGGGAAAATCCGCGTTTCGTACAAATCTATTTGGATAGATTGCGGAGTCTTTATATTAATTTAAAGGACCCATCATTTTTAAACCGAATTAAAAATGGTGAAATTACACCACTCAATATTGCGTCTATGACCCATCAGGAAATGAACCCTTCGCAATGGAAAACTTTAATCGAACAGAAAGTAATGCGTGATGCAAACAAATATACAAATAATATACAAGCATCTACTGATATGTTTACATGCAAGAAGTGTAAATCAAAGAGATGTACGTATTATGAATTACAAACCCGAAGTGCGGACGAACCAGCAACTATATTTATTACGTGTTTGGATTGTGGTAAGAATTGGAAGTCATAATCGACATAGACCTAAACCTGGGTGTAAATAATATACGCATTCATAACTAATGCTCCGAATGATAAAAAATACATATAATTTAATCCATTTTTTAATGCCGGAAATAAATCACGAAATCCTGGTTCGTCTATTAATGGTAGCAAAAAATACTGGAAATCATAATCGGGGGTTTCTTCATTATTATAATTGTCAGTCGTTATCATCGACGATACTGTTTTATATTTTGGATTCTTGGCTTCGCGTAACACAATATTATCTTGTTTAATACCCAATAGCTTTTTTGTTTTTGGTAACGATAGTTTACGAGAATTCCATTGTTTTGAATTTGTAGAGATATCTTTTGCGAAACCTAATAATTCAGTATCGTTAAACCCAGTAAAAATTTCATCATATTTACTATCTTTTGTATCATAATATTCATCTAATACTTCATTTATAAACATATCCTTGGACGTTTTATTCATAGATAACCCTTTTTTATAGCCTAATATCCGAATGTCTGCGATAGTGTATATTGAAATCATAATGTATTTTACGTATTTCTTTTTTAAGTTACACGCCATATCTAATGAAATAGATTCTTCAAAATCTCTAAGCACAATATCAATACGAGGGTCTTGACAAGAACTTATCGGGTGTCCTTCATCATCACAAAAAGAACAGTGTATAGGTCGTTTGTTATTTTGTGACATTACATTGATTATATGTTTATTTCTATATTGCTTTTTTGAAAAAGAAAAAATAAACTATTATTTTTTTCTTTTTCTGTTTTTAAATTAATATCTCTAAATCAGATAACTTCCAATATTCACATCCACCATTTGGTAAAGGTCGTTTAATAATAAAGGGAACCTTTTTTTCTTCAAACTCTTTTAATGCGATTAGATATCCATCAATCACATTATCATCTACTTCTACGAATGACTGTGCTCCTGCGTTTAATTGTTTTGTTCGTTCCCCTAATATTCGTGCTTTTTCATATTTTGTAACAAATGGTAACGTTCTATGTAAAGGGTCTACAATAGTTCCATCGTTATCTCTGGTAACCTTAGCCATTGTTTGTATTTCATCATAATTATGATTGTATAGTTCTGGGTGAAAGTTAGTAATAATATCATTTTTATCGGTTTCGTTAAATTTTTGAAAATCCTCCTCATCTGAATCATTGTCAGAATCATCATCTGAACCATAGCCATCCATCGCAAATTTGCTAGATGTCACATTTTCATCTTTGTCATCACGGTCTAGAATATCTTCTTCACCATAATCTTCTATATCTGATTCAATCATACTATCATCATCATCATCGTCAATATCATCAACAATCACATCATCATCGTCAATTGGTATTGGAACTGTTTTAATAGGTTTTTTCATTTCCACTGACATATCATCAATATCTTCAATATCACTGGAAATATCTTCGGTGTCACTGGGAACATAATCGTCGGCGTCCATATTAGTTATTATATTATTAGATAATGTAATTTTTCTAAATAGTTATTTATCATCTAGATTTTCAATTTTCTGTTCGTGTATTTGATTATTTACGTTCATCAGTTTTCCATTTTGTATCACAATCAGCACATATATACAAATATTTTAAGTTATCATTATCATAACGAATATAAATCACACCGTGTTCGGTTTTACATTCATCATTAGGACACTGAATATTATACAACCGTGGAAGGGTGGGGTCCAATTTCGTATATTCATTAAACAAGTGGTTAAATTCGTGTGTCCCTTTCTTTAATTGGGTATTTGTTACACAGATACCTTCTTGAGTGATGGTTTCATCAACGTGTTTACAATTACGACAGTAATACGTTAACTCATTGGGATTATTCTTATTAATCCCAATGTAGTACATATTATCACACTTTTCGCAAAACTTCATTTTATATACTACTGAAGTATAATTTATTTAAATGATAATGTTCAAGATACATTAATTCAATTTTACAAAATCATTTAGTAATATTAGCCACGGCATAGTAATATATAAATTCATATTATATTACGATATATGGTATCCCTAAATATACATTCGGTATAATATACATATAAAATTGAAAATAGAATGTATAATTCGAAAGAGGATAAAAATATAACATCAATATATCAAAACGAGTTGGAGATGGAGAAATCTATCGCTAATGGACACCCTTCTAAATCTAAACCACCCATTAGCGTCAAGTATGCTGGGTTTCAAGACTTTATGATGAAGCATCAGTTAAAGAAAGGTGAAAATAACGCAAATAAAGAAATTACAAACACACGAATAGGAAGCAAAGATGACAACATTTATGGCGGTTCATATTCCATACCTCCTGAAGACTATGAACTATTTCTTAATTTATACAATCGGGATATTTTGTCTTCAAATAAAAAAGAGTATCTGACTGAGAAACAGCTAGTTGATAATGGAGCTATCTTGGTTGATATTGACCTTCGTCACGATTATGATGTAGATGAGCGTCAATATACTGACGGACACGTTGAGGATATGATTGACATCTATCTGGATGAATTCAAGAATATATTTCAGATGGATAGCACGTGTGACTTCAAAATTTACATATTACAGAAACCTACGGTAAACCGCGTAAAAGAGAAGAATTGTACCAAAGATGGTATACACTTGATCTTTGCGTTGAAGACCGACCGTAATACACAAAAAATTATCCGCAATAAAGTCATTCCGTTAGTTGCTGATGCGTGGGGTGATCTTCCCATCACGAATTCATTTGAGGATGTATTTGATAAGGGTATCACCGATGGAACTGTAAATTGGCAATTATACGGTTCACGAAAACCGCACCATGACAGATATAAACTAACTCGTATCTATCAGGTATCATTTGATGACACCGATAATGAGTTTATGCGTAAGGAAATCCCATTACAGTCGTTTGATATCAACCAGAATATAAACGAGCTTTCAGTTCGTAATGAAAATCATCCATCATTATTCTTGAAGTCTTCGTTTCTAAAGGAACGAGACGAATATGATAGGCAGAATAATATCAAGCGTGCGGGTGCTTCTTCAAATAGGTCGGGTATGACAATTCAAGATATTCCGGCGATTGAGGATTTAAACATAGCCAGTATAAAGACACAGGAGGAACTCGATATGATGGTACAAGTATTTCTGGAATCATCATTAGGGTCTCAATTGGATTATGACCTCAAGGATTCTCATGACTATGTAATGATATTACCGCCTTCATATTACGAGGGAGGTTCATACCTTAAGTGGATGAAGGTTGGTTGGTGTCTTAAGAATATAAGTAATCGATTACTAATCGTATGGATTGCGTTTAGTGCGAAATCATCTACATTTGATTTTGGGAGCATTCCTGAATTATGCGATAAATGGCGAGGTTTTGAAAGACGCCCTAATGATGGAATTACAAAGAGGTCATTGTATCATTGGGCTAAGACAGACGCTCCAGAAGAATACACCCGTATCATGAACAATTCATTGGATTATCATGTTGAGCAAAGTCTTAAGATAAGCGGCGGAAAAGGTAAAAATAACGAGAAATCGGGGTGCGGTGATTGGGATTTGGCGTGGGTTTTGTATCAAATGTGTAAACACTCATATGTGTGTACCAGCGTTAAAAATAATATGTGGATGGTCTATAAGAATCATCGTTGGTACGATTTGGACTCAGGAACCACTCTCAGAAAGACCATCTCCGGTCCACTAAGAGAGCGATATAGAAATAAAGCAGTTCAATACATGCATAACAATGAACCACAAAGTAATCGCACAGATGATGACGAGCCTATAGCAGAACAGGATGAATTACACCGTGTAATTCAACAGCGCGCGATTAATATTTCTCAGAAGTTAGCACAAACTAGCGATAAAGACCATATTATGAAGGAGGCAAAGGAGTTATTCTATGACGGGGATTTCTTAGGAAAGCTTGACGTCAACCCTCATCTACTTTGCTGTAAGAACGGTGTATATGATTTTAAGGAAAACTTATTTCGAAATGGCATCCCGGAGGACAATATCTCAATGTCAACCAACATTGACTACAGGCCAATTGACCCAGTGAAACAAGCAAATAAGGTCAATGAAATCAATACATTTATGGACCAATTGTTTCCAGAGAAATCGTTATGTGAATATATGTGGGACCATTTGGCATCTACGCTATTAGGCACATCTACAAATCAAACGTTTAATATGTATATTGGTGGCGGTCAAAATGGAAAATCTGTATTAGTAAACCTAATGGAAGTTACCCTTGGTGACTATAAAGGTGACGTTCCACTTACCCTAGTAACTGACAGACGCGGTAAGGTTGGTGGGTTGGCCCCTGAGATCGTTCAATTGAAAGGAATACGTTTCGCAGTGATGCAGGAGCCATCTAAGGGGGATGTGATAAATGAAGGTATAATGAAGCAGCTAACTAGTGGAAAGGACCCAATCCAAGGTAGAGCTCCATATATGCCACAGACTATCTCATTCATACCACAATTTAAACTGGTTGTTACGTGTAATGTTCTAATGGGAATTAAGAGTAACGACCACGGAACTTGGAGACGTATTAGAGCAGTGCCATTCAAATCACTCTTCACTGAAGACCCGGTAAAGGGTGACCGCGAAAAACCATTTCAATTTCTCATTGACAAATCGATTGACGATAAGTTTGATGCTTGGAAAGAAGTATTTCTGGCAATGCTAGTGGTACGTGCATCAAGAACGAAAGGTCTGGTTAATGACTGTGACATCGTGCTACAGAAGAGCAATGAGTACAGGAAGAGCCAAGACTACCTATCTGAGTTCGTTGAGGAATGTGTATTACGCAGCAGCAACTCGAATGCGTGCGTTCAGAAGTCTGAATTAAATAATGAATTTGTGAGATGGTATGAGACCAACTATGGTGGAAGAGGTCCTTCTCCCAAAGACCTACACGAATATATGGATAGATGCTTTGGAAAGAACCGTGCCTCCAAATGGTTCGGGGTTGAGATAAAATACGAATCAAATGAAGAGATGGATGATGATGACCTTATTAAAAATAGCTTAGATAATAATAATATCAATGGCTTGTAACGTAGTAATAAATAAATATTTTATGTAAATATATTTTGATAATTAAAATATATTTTTTTTATTTAGTAGGGATATATGGCTCAGCTCGTAACATAGCTTTAATAAATAGATATTGATTATAAATGGATTTTTCTAAACCAAATATATAAATTGGATACAGTGAAATTAATAGAATTATTACTAATTTACCATAAATGTTTTGTGTAATCATACCAGACATTACTTTATAAATAACATATAATGCTACAATAATATACAACCAAAATAAACCTTTATTCAAAGTTATATAATATGGGTGTTTCGTATCATTTATCACATATTTTCTATCCGCAGTAGTTAGGTCGTTTTTTTGGTCTGCGATTGCGGTTAATACTTCTTTATTTTGTGAAATAAGTAAGTTAAAGTAGTTTTTTGCTTCGCCATTCTCTTTCTTTTTTAATGGTAAAATCTCATCTAATTTATTGTCTGTCACTTGTTTTTTTTCAACAAAATCATTTTCTGCTGGTATCAACTTATTATTGTATTTCCTGTCTGATTCAGCATTGATAGATTTAATATCATATTTTAAGTTTGCTATTTCCTTTTCTAATTCTTTTATTTGTTTTTTTAAAGTCGAGAGATCCATTTCCTTTTCAGCTTTTATAAGTTTTAAATTTGGGTCATCTATGATGTATGCGTTATACGTACTCTCATATTGTGTTTGTAATTGGTTACGTTCGTTTGTTATTGTCCGTAATCTACTAATAAGACTGATTTTTAAGTTTTGCTTTGATTTCCATTTACTTATATAAGATCTCCAGTTTCTAACGTCATTATCACTGTATCCTTCAATTATTCTATTAAATTTCATATTTACTATATTCTATACTATAGTGTTATTTTTTAGTTCCGACTAAATCATATATTCGGTATGATAATGGATATAATGTTAAAATAATTCCCAATATAACTTTTGTTTTCAAGTTCATTTCATTCTGTATATAAACTATTTGGTATAATAGGATTAAGCATAAAATGTAATATACCCACCAAAATTGTGAATTTAATGTTACAAAATATGCGGTATGATTTTCTTGATATTCAGTATTTCTATAATCATTACTAAAATTCTGGTTAAATTGTTTTATCGCACGTTCTAATGTTTCATTACGATTTATATAGTCATTTTGTTTTAATTGTTGTCGAGTCATTACTTTTATATAAAGAACTTCATATTCCTTATCAAAAAAGTCTTGTGTTCGTTTCTGAATATCTCCATATTTTTTTATTTCATCTATTGCTTGGTCTACCACCTTTAATAAATACTTCGCACTTTTCAAATCTTTTTCCAACCCCGTTTTTGCACTTGCTAAAGAAGTTTTTGTTTTTCTATTTGAAGTGGTAGTTTTTTCTAGTTTACTAATATCAGTATTTAATTGAGATATTTCATCGTTCATTGTATCTATTTTCTGTCGTAACTCATCTCTAATAGGAGTAATCGCATTAATTTTTGATTGAAGATCAGAATTATTTCGATCATACCCCCGTAAAGCGTTTTTTCGGTAATTGAGTGTAGATCGTGATGGTCCTCCTCCCATGATATAATATTATACTTACTATATCATGGGATAAAAATAACTATAATTTTGAATAATTATCATATTCGTTCGCATAGTTCTCTTTTACATTATTTATATTGATTCTTCGGTTTTTTGTATTAGAGCTATTTACCATTGTATTAAACTCTTCGGAACTGCTTTCATCTTGAATTTTATTCACATCATATTCACTATCGTGAACGCATTTTGAAATACCAGTATCCCATTTAGTGCCAGGACTACAACAATAAGTGCCTACACAACCATATAAATTCATTCCACCTAGTAAATCGCCACCTTCTTCCTTGGCAGCAGCTTTAGCCGCATCTTGTAATTCAGGTTGGGTACGGGCAGCAGGGTCAGGTAAATTTAACTTGTTGAAATTCATCTTTTCACGTCTGGATACTTCAATAAACACTGTTATCGTATAGATGGAAGCACCGAATAAAACGATTATAGTTAACAAATCAAATAGGAACGAAGGAAAAAATGTAAGCTGATTCTTTAAAATTCTTGATACTACAATTATAGCTAAAGCGATTACCCACACGAATTTTATCTTGTTATATTCAGCTTGTTTTTTCTGGTAACTATCATTTAATTCAATTTCGCGTTGTTTTCCGACTAAAGCATTATCTATAGATTGCTTCTTTTGCATTAATCTATCATTTTCAGTATCTACAATGTCAGCCACCTCTTCCTGGTGTGTTAATATGTGTTCGCTTGATACATCCGCATCTTTTAATGACTTATGTGCGTTCTCTAATTGAGATTGTAATTCACTTATCTTATTTGTAAACTCGGGGTCACCTTGTTTATTCTCAAGAACATTCAGATAATTTTTTTGTAAGGCAACTAATCCATTTAAATCGGTATTATTACTCATTTTTGGAAATATATATTATAAAAATATTATATATTTACTTATTCTCTTGCTATCACTATACCAGCAACTAATAATGTAGACGCAGTTACCACTCCTAAATTAAATATCGAATTATTATGCTTGATTAAATCCTTTGTGTCATCTAATCTAACATCAGAAACGTCTTTTGGTTGGTCTAACTTGGTTGATAAATAGTCACTATATTTATCCTCGTTCATTAATTTATCTCGTATTCCAGTTTTATCGTTATTTGTAATTGTGTTTAGTTTAGAATCCAAATCGTTATAATTCTTATTAATTGTATTAAGCTTCTTTGTATATTTTTTTTCTAGTTTTTCTAAAGGTTGTATTTGTTGTTCATTTATGAATTTTTTTACTGGCGTGTTCTCATCTCGTTCATCTGATTGTTTAAATCCTTCGAACATTTTACGTTGTTGTTCCTTTAATTCTTGATATTTGTTATTTACTTCGTAATCAGAATACGCAGTATAGTTAGATACTTGTTTTTCATTCACTTTAACGTTATTCATAGTATACTTGTTATTATAGTATGAATGGATAATATATTTTTATGAAATTACCGTTTTGTCATATTCGTCAGAATAATACCTGATACGACTATTCCAGTGAGTATACCTGTATATAACAACACGTCTGATGCTGAGTTTGTTATGTTATTTAAAAACATATTTGGTGCGTTTTTTGATTTTGGTTCTTTTGATGGATGGACGTCTGTTTCTAAATTATTATCAAGATAATTAGAGTAAGTTGGTCTATACAAATCAGCTCCATCTAACTTATTATCATTTTGTTTATTGTATTTATTAGTAACTCCTTCAATTGACCGGTACAATGTAGAAAATGTTTCAGGAACACTATCCAATTCAGTGGTTCCATTCAACTTTATCTTACTAATACGTAGTTTTGACATTTTGTCACCCATCTGTGTTATAATCAAACGGAAATAAGAATATTTATTATATGAAGTTACATCAAATGGTTTTCTAGGTGATGTTTTACTTGGCATTTCGTCTTTGTTTATAAGCTGTTGGTCTACATAATCCCACGATTCTCCATCATTAGAAGAGACCAATGTAAATTTTTTAGGAAAAGTATTTGTTGCTTCAAATGTAGGTGTTGTAATTGAATAACTAGTTAAATAGAGTTTATATGGCAATTTAATCTCTATCCACTCACCTGGTATTTCAGTTTTGTTCTTATTAGGACCAACTTTTGTGCTCCATGTATTATTTTCTGAACCTCCACCTAAATAACTTGATGGTGTAATTCCAGAGTAGGGGGTCTGAGTATATTTTGAATAATTTTTAGTCATACTTGTATTATTATTATTTACATTGTCACATTCCCAGTACGTATTTGTAGTTTCATTAAATGCGTTAAATCCTTGTGTATTGTCATTATAATTTGATGAAGTTTTGATTACATATTTTCCATTAGGTTCATATCCATTAATCGATTGATTATCTATTCCAGATTGTCCGGACTCCATACTAGATAATGTTATGTTTGGTAGTGGTATTGCTTGTATTATGTTTGTAGATGACATCGTTTTATATTATAGGTATACAAAACTTTTCGTAATTTTACAAAACGATGTCCGAATTATAGTTTCTTGAAAATGAAAAATAAAGATGATGTTAATACAACCGACAATACTAAACTAGAATACATAGTCGTATCGTATGTTTCGTTATAATTAGCGTGAATATTATCTTCATCACTCATTAACTGTTTCATTTTTGAATCCAGTTCTTTTCTTAATGGTATTATTTTACTGTGAGTTCCTATTATGTTTTTATGATTTTCCTCATACTCAGCGATATTTATATATTTATTTAAAGGTGCTTCTTGTAACTTTTGTACGCTTCCATTATCCATTAATTTATTATATATATCGTTTACTGTTTGAATTTGTGTATCTTCTGTCGTACACGTTGATTTTACTGTATCGGGTAAAGTTATATCAGTGCATTTTACATATTTCTGATATTTTTCATTAAAATCTTTTAAATCTGCTAAAACATTTACATTTGCATCCATAATTGTTAATCCCTCTATTTTTGACATATTATTGTTCGTATTACTATATGATTGGAAAGTTTCACAGGATTTATTTAATCTATAACAACGATGCCCGATTATGTTAAAAATTGACAACGACATAGCACCCAATCCTTGAAAACCAGTTTGGGCGCTATTCAATGATGATATTACCAGACGAATATATTTATATTTTTTTTTATTATCTATGTTAAATACAATAGGTGAATTATTGGTATTATACATTGGATTATAATCAAAATGACTATCCAGTATTTCCCATTTGTTAGTATCATTTGAAGCAACTATGTAAAAATCCTTTGGAAAAGGCGTGAATTCAGTTGTTCCATCACGCTTACCCGGTAAAAGTTCATATTTCTTTACGACTACTGTATTTGGTATTTCTACTTCTACCCACTCACCATTTATAGTTGAATTGTTTGATAATATTGTTTTTTCATTACCTATATACTTTCCATCGTTTGTGATTTTAACCGGCAAACTATTCACATCTATACTTGGAATATCGTTTAGCTGTGCCTTTAATTTCGCGTCCTCTATTTTGAAAGTGCTTTTTATCCTATTAATGTTGTTACCTATATTTTTTAGTTCTCTAATCATAGTATCATTATCTTTTACGTATTTGTTATATTTTTCTGTATCGGGAAAATATTTTACACTCGTTACAATTCTAGATCTAATCCCTCTCCATGTGAACCTATATTTTCTGTATCTATGCACCTTTTTTATCTTAAAATCGTTCTGAGTTTTTGGTTCTACTATTTTGATTCCTTTTTTATTATTATTATAAATTTCTACCTGTTTATTCATTTTATTTTTTAAAGAAATTATCTTATTCTGCAATATTTCTTTTTGTTTCTGATTATCATATGCCAATTTTCGGTTTTTACCATCATTTACGATTTGACCCCTTGAATAATCACCCTTTGTTATTTTCCTATTTGTGTAAAACTCATCTTTATAGGTTCCTATAGTGTAATTACTTACCCATTTTGTAGAAGGATTATTATCAGTTAGATTTCTTACGATATGACTGGTATTACTACTCGATGCTCGTAATCGCACATTCTCAGATGGAATAATATTTACAATAGTGCCTGTATCAGATTTGTTTATATTCTTAAACCATTTTTCCTCTTCGGATTTGTTATCCATATTACTATTAGAATGTTAGTTATACTAGTAATATATTTTATACTTTTCTAAACCGGTATATTAAAACCATAAGTCCAACAATACCGATAGACAGGTTTGCTGTTTTAAATAGCTCACGATCAAATATACTTTGCGAATCTTTATATTTTCCGTCTGACCCACTGTGTATCTGCTGTATGTCAAGTATGGTATCCGACAGTTTTTTATTCGTGCATAATTGCCTACCTAAACATTCTTTGCGGTTATTACCAAACTCTTCTCCTTTACACATTTCCGGGTTATATGCTTGATTTAATATTTCATCACACCGGTCTTTCGTTGGCATATCTTTTGCTTTTATAGCATTCACGTAAAAAAAATCTTTCATATCATAACCAATATTCACGTTTAATGTAGCCATTGTTTGTTTATATTATAATTTTATTTTTTTAGATACAGATACGATAATAATCATAAAATAATGCGGTGGAACTTTCACGTTTAAATTTACAAACTTGCCCTGGACGCATACACATTGCTAATGCTTGGGGATCAAATCTAGATATTTCGGGTAACTGTTTTGTATTCATGATATTGTATTTTTGTTTCAATTCGTCAATTTCAGTATTTCCTAAAATTTCGCATTTTGGCACTAATGTATGGTTTAAAATATTATATTGAAGTCTATTAATATTATGGATCACCACAAATATACCATCGCGATTGTATAGATACTTAATTTTATTTACGGTTGTCTCGTTTGGTTCATCCTCTATGATAATAACCAACGTGTCATTCTTTGTGATAATATTATCAACGTTATATATGTCCTCTACGATATTGTCTAAATTCGTACGATTAATTTGTTTTGATGTTAAATAGTATTTTACGTGAATCTTACGAGTATCGTTTCTATGTCCGATAGTAAAATCTAACTGGGTATTGTTATTCATCGCATCAATTTCATTAATACTAAAATCCGTGTGCTCTGATGTATCATAATTCAAATTATCGAATTGATCTATGAGAGTGTTTCTGGACTTAAACAACTTTAAAATCCGACTATTGGTTGTTGATGTGTTAGTGTTTGACATTCTATTATATAAATAAGTTGATACTTTTATATAATAATATTCGATTTCAATTTTCTATACTAACTTTCTAACAACTAAATTATCAAAGTCCAACTTTCCCGAATTCTTCGTATTGGATGGTTCAGTATTAGCTGGTGTATTTTCATATTCTATAGGTGGGTTAAACGATACTACTCCTTCATCCACCATATTATTCTCACTGTTTCGTATTACGGTATCATTTGGGTGTGTATCATTCTCGGCTGAAAAATCATTTCCATTGTTTATTATTTTGATACTAATTGGTGGTGGTTGATGAATTCCAGTTGCGCCATTCATTTTCATCGCACCTCCGTCAATTGAACTTTCGTGAGATGGAGGAGGAGGAGTTGTAGGGGTCATAGAGGATTCATACCCATTTATTCTGTATATATCTAAAGCAGTTACCAATTTTACTGTATCTGGGTCCTTCAAACTAGGGGTATTTGTTTCTATTTTTAAAAATCTATCACCAATATTCGCAACGTTCCATATTCGGTTTGGTGTTTCGTCTCCTCTATAATGTACTTGTTCTCCGACTGTATATTCTTGTGCTTGTTTTGACAACTCATTGAATTCTGGTTTCTCAGGGGTTGGTGTACCATATATTTCCTTGTTTAATGAATCTGAAAATGTGTTTTCTACATTTTTGTCAACATATCCCGGAGATCCCGGTGCATATACAGGACTTTCTGGTTTCTCAGGGGTTGGTGTACCATATATTTCCTTGTTTAATGAATCTGAAAATGTGTTTTCTACATTTTTGTCAACATATCCCGGAGATCCCTGTGCATATACAGGACTTTCTGGTTTCTCATGGGTTGGTGTACCATATATTTCCTTGTTTAATGAATCTGAAAATGTGTTTTCTACATTTTTGTCAACATATCCCGGAGATCCCGGTGCATATACAGGACTTTCTGGGGTATCGGATGTTATCGTTATATTTTCTCTTTTTGCTTTATTTCTTTCACTTGCGTTAATACTGTATTTTGTTTCGCGCACTATGTCTTGTGGTAAGAAATCATTTTTAAATGTTAAACGGTCAATATTTTTTGAATATGACATACTTTCCATTTGTTCTATATTATCATCTGTAATTAGGCGCATTTGTACGTTCATTGTTTGAAGCTCTTGTAGTAACAATTTGTAGGAATAAGGAACATTTACAATGCTGAAATTACGACCAAATTTGCTTACTTGTTCCAAGTGTTGTTCTTTTCCGTCTAATGAACCTGTAAATTTCAATGGACCATCTGCCATTGGACTCATAAAAATGTTCTTAGAAGGATTATAAACAGCCATCATCCCGGTTGTATTACATATCGCAATCTGATATTTATCGGCCCTTTCCATGACGGACTCACGTAAGAATTCGCTTGCACCGTGGGAAATTACAACATCACGTTCCATTTCTCCTATACGAAGACCACCGTCATTGGCACGACCAGATACAGGTTGGCGTGTTAATTGGGTATTGGGACCACGAGCGCGGTAGTTCACCTTATCCTTTACCATATGTTTCAATCTCATATAATAATTAGGACCCATAAATATTTCACTTTCGATTTGTTCTCCGGTCATACCGTTATACAATAGTTCATTACCACTTGAGTGATACCCCACATTGGATAACATTTCTCCAAATACCTTAATTTTAGAACCCTTATTATTAAACGCGGTACAGTCTGCAAATCCACCATATATAGAGGATGCTTTTCCCACTATACATTCTACCAAATGCCCTATAGTCATACGAGATGGGATAGCGTGAGGGTTTATAATCATATCGGGACGAACTCCGTCACGGGTAAATGGCATATCACTCTCGGGAATTACTAATCCCACTGTTCCTTTTTGTCCGGCACGAGATGCCATTTTATCACCTAAGTTAGGTATTCTGATTTCACGAACACGAACCTTGGCAATACGATTACCAGTTTCGCCCTCAGTAATAAATGTTTTATCTACAGTCCCTAATTGCCCTTTCTTTGGTGTTTTAGACGCGTCTAACACTTTACTGTCCTGAGAAGAACTACGACTTGTCATACCAATTAATACGGTTTTGTCATTTAATTCAGTATTTTCACTGACAATGCCGTTCTTATCTAATTTACTATAATCATATCCTGGTTTTGTTCCAACTATATCTATTTCAGATTCGATATTCGTAAATGTTTTTTCAGTAGTTTCTTCTCCTCCCTTACTAATTTCCTCGTGAGTTTCATATGTCGAATAGTATGTTGTTTGAAATAAACCACGTTTTAGAGCACCCTCATTGATTAAAATAGCATCTTCTACGTTATACCCAGTATAGCACATAATAGCTACAATCGTATTTTCACCATAAGGGTTCTCTTCTTTATTAATATAATCTAAATAACGAGACTTTACCAATGGTATTTGACCGGAAGATAATACTACCGCGGTTTTATCCATTCGAACCTGATAATTAGTATGATACATCGAACACGCCTGTTTACTTTGACCGCACGAAAACGAATTACGTGATGCTGGATTGTTTTCAGGGAAATTAATGATGTTTGCCATTGTACCAAATATTAATGATTCGTGGATTTCTAAGTGAGTGTGTTTGTCATTATTACTTGCTTCCAATTCTTCTTGGTTCACCGCTATTAATGAATTTTCAGTTTCATTTGTATCAATATAATCAATTATCGCCTTGTCTTCTAAAAATCGTTTTATACGAGATGGGGCAGTTTCACCATTGATATTATCATACAACTCGGATAATTCATACATTTTATAATCATTTGGATTAAAGTCTTTGACCGTTTTTTTATTGAACCCCGAAATTAAATCGTTCCAAGAATAATCACCTTCGTCCAGATGCTTCTTTACATTATTTTTATCAAATGACATCTTGTTTGTTTCAGGGTCACGATAGAAAATCGGTCTACATATGCGCCCAGCATCAGTATAAATAAATACTGTATTTTGTGAAATTTGAAAAGAAACGCTTGTGTATATTGGAAGCAACCCATTGCGTCTATATAAACGTAACTTTTCTACGGTTTCGTTTGGAGTGCTTACAATACCAGCCCACAATCCATTTATAATTACCTTGGTTGTTTTTGATAAAGCCAAAGGAGTGCATTCTTCCAATAATTTCATTTCCACTTTCTCACGTAACCATTTAATCATAGGTTCACGCGAAACACCTTGAGTTATATATGCGGTAATCGCCATATGCTTATGGATACCAATATTGCCTCCATCTGGAGTATCAATTGGGTCAAACATACCCCATTGTGTACTATGTAATACACGAGGACCGATTAACTTTGTGCTTGAATCAAGTGGCAGGTTTGTCTTACGTAAATGACTTAGTGCTGAATTATATGAAAGACGGTTTAAATCTTGTATTACACCAATGCGTTTTGTATGTGTTTGAGCACCCCAATTTCCTTTAAAACCTTTTCTGAAACCATCTTCTACTATTTTATCACTGAATACATTTTTATAATTCTGTTCGACTAACGCTTGTAAATTATCTTCATACATGGCTTTATTAAACGTAATTTTTGATTCAAAATCTAAATGGATCTTACGTAATTGCAAGTTGTAATATTCACGGAATAAGTCATACATTAAAGAACCAACCAACTCTATGCGTTTATATTTAAAATTATCACGGTCAGTTGGCTCATCTACGCCTGTATACACTGATAATAAACGATGAGTGATATAACCCAGATAATATGCCTTGTCTACATAATTAGTTTCTCCTACGTGAGGTAAGAAATAATCGGCTAATATTTCCTGTGCGTGTGAAATAGTTTTACCCTTAGTTAGAGATGCTATATATTTCAAAGCAGTGCGTTGAGTCAGAATACCTCCGGCATCATGGACGGATGGTATGAATAAATCTACCAAATGTTCGTATTTTTCAATATCTAAAAGACAAGATGTTATTATCTGTTTGTCTGAAATTACACCAAGAGCACGGAATACAATAAATAGTGGTACTGCTTTTCTTACATTTGGTATATTTACCACTAGGTTTTTAAAGGTATATGATGGTGTGGGAGCCATAATTTTTACAGATAATGTTCGTATGGGTTTTGATACGTTCTCAGAAACAGAGCGAATTTCGGCTGAATATAAATATTTATCATCCCCTGATTTTTTTATATAGAGCATATTATCACCGAACTTTTCTTGTGAAACTACTGTTTTTTCTTTTCCATCTATAATAAAATAACCACCGTGGTCGTTACGACATTCACCCATAGTGTGACGTACATCCGCAGGTAACCCGGATAATACACAATAATCAGATTGAACCATAATAGGGAATCTTCCTAATAATACCTTTTCAATTGTGGTTGTTCTCACTTGTTTATTTGAACTAACTAACGATTTCTCTGTTAATTCACGAATTAATGCGGTCTCTTCCGTTGATATTTCTTGAGTAGTGCGCTTGGTGCGACGTTTTGGTGCTCCACCGACCATTTCATCCCCATCGATTTCTGTATTCATTTCAGGGTTTTCTTTGAAGTTTTTAAATGTAGGTGCGTCGTCATATTGTCCTCCTTTGAATAATTCATCTGGACCTACTAATGTTGGTTCAACACCATCGTCTAAAATATCAATATATTCTACATCAATATCGTAATGAATTGTCATACCATATGTCATGTTTCGTAATCTGGCTTCATTCGGAAACATGTAGTGCGAATTGTTATCATCATATATTACTGGTTTTCCAAAATATATTTTATTACCTTCTTTACCACCAAAATACATTATACATTGGGAACGATATTCGTTTGTTTTCTCGTCGAACTTAGTTCTTATACGCAATGGATTTTTTTCTTTGAAAATTTGAAAAATACCATTTTTAAAAAAATCGTTATACGATTCGGTATGGTGTCTTACTAAACTTTGAGGATTGTCTTGAAAATACTTATCCATCAATTTCCATACTGTAGAATTATCCATAACAAGGTTATATAAAATGGTTGTATATATTTATACCATTTGGTTCTAATATTTTTAGTAACTTTTGAATTTATTTTCTTTGTATATTCTATAATTATGGATACTTTTCTTCAATCTATTTTCGGCCCTCTTGGTAAAGACTATTGTATTTACTTCTACTTTCTTTCTATGTTAGGGTTCTTCCTTCTCGCACTTTTATTATTAACTTCTCTTATGGTTGGTATTTCCCAGCGTAAAGGATTTGATTTCTACTTTCAAATGATGACTGTCGGTATCGGTTATGCAATTTTCTACTTTCAGAACCGCCTTTTACATTCAATGTGCGTAGGAAGCGCATAAACATTATTTAGTATAAAATATATAGGTCATGGATATTTTATACTACAGTAACTATTGCACTCATTCTCAAAAAGTGTTACAGACACTTGTTAAAGGGAATTTAAGTGATAAAATCAGTTTTATATGTATTGACAAACGACAAGTAGACAAACGAACAAATCAAACATATATTATTCTTGAAAATGGCGGAAAGGTGGTTTTACCACCCAACATACATAGTGTACCTTCGTTATTACTAATTAAGGATAATTATCGTATTATACACGGAGATGAAATTATAAAATTTTTTCATAATGATATTAAGCAACAATCTAATGTAGCTACCAATTTTAATGGAGAACCTGTATCATTTCATTTAGGGAACTCATCCGGTGGGACAAATATTACATCCGAACAATACACCATGTATGATATGTCTCCAGATGAGTTAAGTGCTAAAGGCACTGGGGGAAATAGACAAATGTATAATTACGTTTCTGTAGGTGATAGTATGAATTTAATCAAAACACCGGATGACACCTATAAACCAGATAAAGTATCCAATAGTGTTACGGTTGATTCATTACAACAGACACGGATGGACGATATTAATCAAATTATGCCGAATAAACAACCATTCGGACAACAAGTTAGTAACTAAAACAATATAAATACTATTCTATTTTGTTTTATATAATACTATGGCTGATAAATCCACTCTTAGTCGCGCTTTCAATACACACCTTATTGAATTCTTTGATGATATTATTCGGATATACCCCGAAAACCAAGATATTTCAAAGGCGAAAACCTCATTTGAAACAATCAAAAAGGCAAATCCGTCTTTAATTGTAAAGGCATGGTATCAAAAGGTATATATGCCTTATCAACAGGTCATTGACGCAGGAGACTTCTCCTTCTTTTTTGATAAGGATTACGCACAAGACCTTCAGTCTGTATCTAATGCTGGTGAAATCATGAGAATGATTGACAAGATCCGTGAACCGGTTCGTACTATGAACGATGATAATAAAGACCATTGTATGAAGTATATTCAAAATCTTAGTAAAATTTCTACTGTATATTCCAGCATGTAAACGTATTACTGATACAGTAAACTTAATAATTCGGACGGATTTAATAATTGTAAATATTCCTTTACACGTGTACGTGTAATCTTTTCTTTATTTTTCTTCTTCAAAGAAGGAATGTAAATATTACTATGAAGAAAATTAACATGCTGGATATACTTATCTGGTAATATTGATTTTGTTTTGAAAATAAATTTATGCATATAATGTTGGTGTAAAATTGTGATTACTTTCTCATATTCACTATGAATTTTATAACGAATATCTCTGGTTTTGCGATATATTCTATTATATTCATATAATTTATCAATACGGCGAACGCAAAAATATTCATATGCATAGTATGGGTTAATCACGCTCATTGCTTCTCGAATTATTATATCTGGATTCATTATTCGGGTGCTATCTCCGGTATTCAAATCTGTTAATAAATAACCATCTATATCGTCTGCCATATTATGTAGATTATTATAACAATCCAAATTATACTTGCGAGGGAAATAAATTATACCTTCTATATCTCGTAGAAAACTATTGTTCTCATATTCTGTATTTGGTATGTATTTTAGAGTGTTATTTTGTATTTCATAGACCGATATCAGATAAAATTTATCTATATTCTGGGTAACCTTGTTGTAATTTTTCTTTAAAATAAATGTGTATGTTCGGGTTTTTGATAGGTATTCCAATATAGGTGTGGTATTTTTCTCATTTATATGAAATGTGGATTTAAACTTATTTATTATATTTGTCGTTTTTTCATCTGACGCTGATACTACCCTCCAAATATTACATCTATCATCATGCATTAAATTTATCATATTCCCTGTTATATATTCACTTACTTGAATATTGGAGGTTATCGTTGGATAACGACTACAGAATGTATTGTATCCAATTGACTTAGGTGGCGAGTAACTTAGTAATTGGTTTTCAGGATACGAAATTATTACCATTCGATATAGTCGAGTTTCATCATCATTATAGCATAATACATCTTTATCATAGCAAAACGTATAATAATATAAATTATCATATTTTACCAATCGTTTTATTATATTCTTATCTGACAAATATTCTATATCCAGACGAACGCCGGAGAATGATGGCGTTAGTTCCATATCTGATTAAATTAGATATGGAATTGTTTTTATCTATTTTGTTTACGAAATAACTTTTGTATGTAATATAATTTAGATACATATTATATATTTTAGTATTATATTATAATGGAAACATCAAACGACACTGATTCTATAATAGAAGAAACATCACTTACACGGAATACAACAAACAATGGGCGTTCTATTCAGTTAGAATTAGGAGATATTATAGAAATAATGGCTCCGACGAATAATGATATCCACGAAATGACTGGTTTAATAACATATATTGATGATAGTAAGATCTCTATTATAAGCACATCTACTGGTAAAACACATATTTTGAATATTACCGAAGAGGGGTCATTAAGTGACGAATCCATAACTGAACTTCATTTACTTAATAGAAGTGATGAGAAAGGATATTCAAGACAAAATAATCTTTTACCTAAAACTTGGGTCGATATTCATTTTGGTGGAGAAATTCCAGCTATTATTACTGGAGAAATCACCAATTTAGAAGAGGATATGATTGAAATTACTACGTTTCCTGATATTAAAACCATATATTTAAATTTTGGATATAAAGGGCTTCCACAAAACATTCCCATTGAACGAATTGTGATACGCACAAAACCTGACTCTTTAAATAATGTCCCGTCTCTCGCTATTGTCAGACAAGAATTAGAAGAGGGCGAAGAGTTTGAGCCAGGGAATTACCAACAAGAAGATATTGCTACTATGGAATTTACCGATACAGGCGACTCAGTTATTCAAGTTCCAGAAGACGGGAAATTTGATGAAAATGTTCGTGAAACACTTCATAATCTATACATTGACGCAAATTCTATCATATTTGGTGAAAGTTTAGAAGCATTAGAACAAGTTGTAGAAATACCGGAATCAGAACGACGATACAGTATTGAGGAACAAGTTAATGATATGGTAGATGAACTATTGTCTACTATTCCAAATAGCCAACGTTCATTGAGGGTTATGAACAATATTCATTTACTAATTGAACGATTCAAAGAACTAAGATACCAGTTTTCCAAGTTTGATAGTAATCAAAATGTATATGATGTCACTACTAAAGGTGCTTACTATAAACCGATTGTTGATAAAATTGTAAACATCGACGCACAACTTAAATGGTTGGTTCCTGTGGTTGCTAATAAGAAATTTATTTGTGCTTCCGAAGATATGGTTGAACCTGATGATGTTATTATGAACAATGATAATAGAGATTTAATACAATTACAGCAACTCCAAGACAATTACTTCCACCGAAAAAATACAGACAAATCGCTAACATATACCGAATTGAATATTCGCACGTCATCATTATTAACCCCATTTACAAAACCAGATAATTCAAATGATTATCTTCAGAATAAACAAGTTCTTGGAAATATTGATGCTATTGTTGATAATTTTGGGGAGTTTAATTCTACTGTATTTGGTAACAGCAACCAACCTTTTGTCACTAAACAGTTTATTATTCAACGATACAATCTTGGACTTTCGAATGTTGAAAAGGTTGATTTAAAAGCCGGTAAATCTGTGTATCTAAGAAAACCCATGACACAAAGTGATAATATGACAATTAAATCAGTTATTATGATGCCAGAACCCGTTATTCGATTTTCTACTATGGATTTACCTAACACAAATATCTTGCGACAATCTACCTTACACGAGAAATATACTTCTATTTTTAAATTGTTAAGAAAAAACCGCGAGATAATACCTCACGTTATTAATGACCTATCTAAGGAACTTGATTATGAAAAGATGGAAGCAGAAAATAAAATGGAGTTCTTATCGGGAATACAAGAATTCATACTTGGAAATGATGTGTCACGTGATTCCTATAATGATAATAAATTTAAACAATTTTTAGATGTCATTATACCTAAAACACACTTTTTTATTAAAACCGTAAGAAAATACGTGAAAAATAAGATTTCATTCCTAGGGTTTGTAGAACAATTAGAACCTTTTGCAGTATATTCTGATGACATTAATTTTAAGCAGTATAATCAAATTAAATTCCTTGTTAGAGAACGAATCAAAGAAATTAAGGACAGCATAATTCAGAAGACTAAGAAATTTAATTATATTCGCAATGCTAAATACGATAGCACACCATTCAGTGATAATACTATTTTAAATCTTATTTCTACTAACAGTGATATGACCGAACCATTTTATCAAAATTATCACTTACTTTCCAAAGATAAGGCTAATAACAAACTTACACCTCAAGAAATCTTACTTCATATTAATGAAAGTGACAATAGTAAGTTATATACTAATTTAATGGTTTCTATTTTAATATCGCTTATTACACCGGAAAATCTTAGTGATGTTATCAACAAACCGAATATAGATGAAATGACGGATAATGAACGGATTAAAGCAGCAGATTGTACCAAACGATTCTTAACCAAGAAATACACGTCGATGAAAGACTTACAAACAGATAATAACAATGATGAAGTATATTATGATACCGAACTTGATGATACTCCTTATCATATTTTAAAGAAATACCAAGATGAGGAGAAAAAAATGGTTCCTGAATTATTTCACGAATTTTTAGTCGAGAACCTTATTCATAAACACGATGCTCCAGAGGACATCGCAAAATACCTTGCTACTACCATTATTACTGGTAAGAAATTAGTTTCAGATGGAGAATATGCTATGTTGGAAATTAAACCTACATTAGACGATGGGAGGAATATCGAGTCATTATCGGATAACGAAAAAGAGTCAGTTGAAATAGAACAAGACATACGTAAAAAGACTACGTATTATAAACGTGTTAAGGATAATTGGGTTAGTGATAATTTAATTGAAGATGAAGCGTTTCTTGATACAAATACATTGTTCTGTAATATCAGTCGTGATTGTTATAAAAATCAAAAGAATAGCGTATGTGAAACAACCGACCACGCCAAGAATAGATTCCAACAAAACACGCGCGACAAATTACTTAATGAATTTGATAAGAGATATGAAATATCGGTTGATGAACTGGAAAAAAAATTAGAGGATAACATCGCATATCATTTGAAAATGCTTAATAAATCACGTGTATTGAAAGATATCCAATTGTATAAAGCGAATAATCTGGCTTATATGATTGGTTCTTTATCAAACGATAATGAAGTCATTATGTCACCACATTTGCAATTACGTGACCTCATCTTCGGACAAGATAATTTCACTAAAAAACAGCAAGATATTATTATTTTCGTGCGAAAATACTGTCGTTCACCACTTGTAACTGAATTGGGTGAACACCACGCGTGGTTATACTGTAAAGACACCAATACGAAACTACTTCCTATCTCTTTATCAGAGTTAGCGAATGAGTTTATCAATGGAGGGGACTATAATAAGAAATTAGAGGAATTATGTCACTCTAATGGTATGTTGAGTGATGACGGAGACTCAATTGTAGATAAATATAGTGGGTTTGTTCTCCGTAAAATAGATTTCAGCAGCGAAGAAGGTTTTGATGAAAGTGGATTTCGTATTACATCCAATGATATTATGGAAAAGGATTTGGGAAGTGTTGTATTAGAATCTATTGGCAAGAAGAAACATCGTGTATTTGAAAACCAACTCGCAGAGACGATATATAACGTGTTTTCGACCATTGCGTCTAATATTGATATTAATGTTGATTCTATTGAAGAATTTGTTATGAGAACATCTAACGAAATAATTGATAAAAGTATTATGAAAGAAGAAACATATAATAGAAAATCTAAAAAAATGGAAAAGGAGAAGGGTAAATCATTAGGATCTTATCAGAAATATTACAATGAAACTATTATTATTATTATTTCTTCGGTCTTACTTGTTGCTATACAAACCGCAGTTCCGTCATTTAAACTAAAGAAAACTTTTCCTGGATGTGTACGTTCATTTGGAGGATTTCCAATGAGTGGAATTGAGGATACAACCGGTATCAAATATATCGCGTGTGTTTTATATAAAATCAAAAGCCAGATTTCTCCTTGGACCGCTATTAAACAACACAAACAAGACGCATTAACTAAACGTATTCAAAGTATGATTGAATTACACGTTTTTAAACGAAATGATATTTCGGAACTGTATGTTAAAAAACGCGAATACACTCTATTAAACCCGGATATCGTCATCCCAGAAGAACATAACCTTGAAAAATGGAAGCATTTTATGCCACCTGTTGTTAAATTCTCTATTGTTAACTCACTTAGAAATGTTAGCACTGAATTCAAAAAAGATTTTATTGAATTATTGCGATATGGTAAGAAAGACCAATATAAATCTATTTCTGTTTTAAAAAGTAGAATCGCACAATTCGGGTATGGAATTATTGAGTACATTAATCATATTGTACGAAATAAAGACCAACTTCTTAAGACTTCTTCTCAATTACCTTTCTTGGAAAATGCTTGTTGTAATGAAACCAATTTAACTAATCCTATCTCATATTTTAATAATGAAGATGAGAACATTAATGTTAGTATTAAAACAGTAAACCAACTGTCCGCGATTATCAATGACTTAAATACGTTAACCAAAGCACCTTCATTATATCATTCTCCATTTACTGGGATTAAATATCCAGTTGTGTCTAGTGGAGATATGGAAGAATTAATTTATTCTACGGTTATTCATTATTGTAATTTTGACAGGAAATTACCAGTTCCAGATATATATAAATCAGTGTGTTCCGAACGCCCAGCTGAATACAATTCTTCTTGGAGAATCGCAGATAAAATAGAGTTTCTCAAACGAAATGGAAAGAAGTATACTGAATCTGATTTACATAAATTAATGAAATTGGTATATCAGAACAATCTTATTCATATTGATACCCAAACCGAACATAATCAAGTAAACATATTGAAAGACATCATCGCACATCTTGAATTGACTGATTCTACTGTTATTGAAGCCCCTTTACGAAAACACTTATTAAATGTCCTCAATAAACATAATCCTAAGGTTATGAGAAATGAGAGATGTGATGAATTAAAAACATTGAATAAATACTTAACCACTACAAACAATCGCTTATACAAAGAAATTATTACATTTATTGATAAACACGGCAATCTTGGGGCGTCCGAGATGAACAAATTTGAGGCATTTTTATTAAACATTACAAAATGGTCTATTGATGATGATGCTGCCGATATAAATAATTCTTCCAGTCAAGGACTATACTCTATCGTTCAATTCATACAAAACGCATCATTTTCTATTGGAAGAACTTACCCATCCGCATTATTACACCAAAATCCTTTTTATTATAAGGTTCCAGCTCACTGGGGGGTTAGTGAGAGTCATATGAGCGATATTTCTAAATTTATAGAAAAGTACTACGCAAAACTTCATAAATTCAAATCAGATAAAATTATTACCAGATTACTAATGGAAGTGGGAAGACGATTATCTACAATCACTATGTTTATGGAAAATATACCATTACAGACCGAATTGGTTAAAGACATTGATGAGATTTCTCAATCATTCCATTGTATGTTTGACAAACAAACTATTTACCGTCTATACACTTATTGTTTCTATTCTATCATTTATGAATATATTGTTCTCTCAAATGATTCTGACCTGCTAATCGCAGATATTCAAACTAACAAATTATCACACAGACAAGACATTATAGATGACCAAAATGTATCAGACCAACTACAAACGGAAGTTAATGACCTAGATGAAAACACGGCTGACTCGCAAAATAATTTAGAAGAGATACAGATTGTTACCGGCAATTTATTGGAGCTTAAAGAAAAGGTTGCTTCCCTATTAATCACTTTCATTGAAGTAGAACAAGAGAATAAACTGTCACTTGATATTACCTATGATAATATTATGAATAAGGTGAACCGGTCAAAGGATAAAGAAAAACAAGGGATTATTTCTTATTTGGGTAATATGAGTATTGAAGAACGTAAAATAGAAGACATGTTTAAAAAACACAAATTAGAACGCTGGAATATAGGTCAACAGAAAGGTATCTTTCAATACGAGAAATCTACGTATGACCGGGAACGGTCTGAATTAATCGGGCAAATCGGGTCAGAACAAACTGAAATCACGGGAGAAACCAATAATGAAGCTCTTGATATATATGATATTGAAAAGAGAGATGAGTATGAACCAGGGGACGATTATAATCGTGACACATATGACTTCCAAGATCTAGGGGAAGATTATACGGATGGAGATTTTTATCCGGAAGATCGCGATGAAGATGAATTCCCAGAAGATTAGCTATTTTTCTTCGTAAATTTTTTATATTGATATTGTAAATCATAAATATCAATATAATGAAAGGGTTTGTACGTTATCATAAACTTAGCATCTCTATTATTATTTTTCTTATCTTGTTCTCTATTATTCATATGACTAAGCCTACTATGTTATACAATAATGATGGGTCATTTAGACAATTCGGAGTCGGGTATAGACACAAAACGGTTATCCCTATTTGGAGTGTCTCTATGGTTATCGCCATTTTCTCTTACTTGTTTGTTATGTATTATTTAGCGTATATGTAATGATATTTTCATCCATTTTTATTGTATATAAAAATAATAATGGACGAAGCTACGTTGATTGAACCTTCTGTCAAAAACTATCTATTTAACACTCTTCAAAAATGCCATTCTAAACGCGTAGATGTGTATTTTTATGTGCTTAATATCGGGGTTCTCCTTATATTCGGTGCGATTGTGGTTGCTACTCTGTATTATTGTTATACACAAAAACCGAATGAATATGATAGACAACAAAAACTTGTAAAAGACCAAGAATACGTCATGTCTAAGATTAGATATTACCAAGACCAAAGGAAAACTGATGAAGAAACTCAATTTTCAAGTATTTCGAATTTGCCTTTCATATCCGGATAATATACAATTTTATTATATGCATATTCTATAAATTAGTATGAGTATTACAAATCAACAGCGCGAGAATATTATTATTGAAAATAATACCGCTCAATCACGATTATTAGACATATTAGAGAACTACTCCAGACAATCTACCAATTTAACAATACAAGAACAGCTCCACGGGGATATTGACCTTTCTCCACTCAGAGAATCAGGATTTGGATTAATTGATACCATCATTTTGGGTAAAGGTGAGATTACAAATATTGTTAATATACCCAAAGGGATTACTTCATTCACATGTGCTGAGAACCTACTCAAAACGATTGATAATTTACCTAGTTCTCTATCTTCTCTTAATCTTTCGGGAAATATAATAGAAGATATCGATGTTTCTAATTTAAATAATCTTCAAACTCTTAATCTTTCACACAATAAACTTACACAATTAGAGAACCTTCCAACCAATTTAGAAGAATTATTATGTGATTTTAATCAACTACATCAAATAAACTTAGAAGGTCTTAATAAACTGAAAACACTTAATGTTTCAAACAATAAAATAACTCTTATTGAGAACCTTGACACAATTACTAACTTAATATATGACAATAATCCCAGTATCAACTTCCGTAATTCAGAGGTAGACCACATTGGTGGAGACGATAATGACAATGAAGATAATACTAATTATAAAGACGCTCTTAATCAATACTTCCGTATGAAAAATGAGTATGAAACTAAAATTCACGAGAAAAAGAAAAGAATATACGAAAAAGAACCGAATAAGAAGATGGCAAAACAGCTAATGCGCAAATATACACCCGAATGTATTAAATGCAAACGAAAGGTTGGAACCATATTCACTAGAGACGAGAACATATACAAGGCTATTTGCGGTGATACACAAAATCCGTGTAATCTTAATATTGAACTATTTGCCGGGTTTTTATTACACTTTAAAGAGATGTTTGATATAACAAAGGAAGATTTTGAGGAAACACGCGGAATTATAGATACTGAAAAGCTTAACGATTTGTTTGATTATGTTTCTAGTGAAGATAATGTTAACTTATACAAAAAAACACTTGAATTGTACACAGAAAACGAGAACTCATATAAATCTTACATTGAAACTCATCATAATATGTATAATAATACAGATACAGTTAAGAGCTTACACAAAGCACAAGACAACTTATTTTCTTATATTGAAACTAGCAAACAACTCATTGATGAATACAAAAAAACTAACAATAGAGAATTCCTAAAAACTGCTATGGATTTAAGAGTGAATGAAATTAAACGAGAACTATCTACTATACGACGTTTGAAATACGGAATTATGGAAATTGTAACACATCCAACAAAAAAGGCATTTCCAGTTCATACTTTATACCAAAATACCGTTTCTTTAGATAAATTAGATAATTCTTCATTGGAACAACAACGTGTTATCAGTTTTACTATATAATTTATTTCATAATATAATTTATTTCATAATATAACTTTATGAAATAAACATCTTACTCACCCATTTAACAATCATTATAATTTGATACACCGTCCCATACTACACCGTGTGCATTAGCCCAAGACCTTTTAGCACATATTTCTTGACCTGATGCTTTCCAATCAACATGAGCGAAATCAATTACATCCTGACCTTCATCAAATCCAGGGGTCTCTTTTACACTGTCAACTAGAAGACCACTCTCATATAGCGAACCGATGTTTTTCTCTTCATCATTGGGTATCTTACATTTTTTATCTTCATTCACTTCCCAATAATCAGGGCATGTTGTGCTTTGAGGGGGATATGTGGTGGTTCCTTCTCCATAAGCCATTATCATACCAACATATGTAAGCACTAATATTAATGAAAGTATCGCTACTGTTATAACTATCATGTAAAAATTATCCATTGTATATACTATTATATACATTTTGTTTCGTCTCTCACTAAATATATTTAGTGAGTTGGTTCTCAATGCCGTTTATTTTATCAATGAAAATATATACCAATTATATAAAACTATGAATTACAATTTGGCCCCTGATGATATCAATAAAATTCATAAAATTATAAATACCGAAAGATATAATGGTCGAGTAAATATTGCGGAACCTCCTTCACCCGATGCCGTATTCAAAATGCAAGAAAAAATCGCACTTAAGAATACATCAACTGAATATCGCGAGGCACTTGGAGGAGACATAGAATCGAATGTTCTCGCTCAAGTCTATTTTTCTGCTGGTAATATTCAAATTATACAAAACGCACTTAGAGCTGGTGTATATAAGGCATCTCAGAACAAATTTGTGATTGCACCTCAAAATATAGATACACTCAAAATCATTATGCGTAGTATTTACTTACAGAACGCAGAACATCGCGAAGATGACATTACCGGTCAAGTTGAACGACTAAACCAACTTGTGTTAGATTATGCTATTCCTTCTGTATACAGTTCTAGTATTAGTTATATGAAATACTGCCAAGACCAGAGCACACTGGTTGTTCCACTTGAATTACCACGCAATCACGACCGCGATTTCAAGCAACTAGAACAAAAACCATTTTTGTAAGTTTACTAAAATATAATTTGACCGCATTCATATTATATTTTACGTGTTGGCTATTAGGGCCTTATCAATTATCGTTTCCTTTAGGATATTGTTTATTATTTTATTTTCAAACTTTTCATCTTCATCTTTACCATATCCACCTAATGATGCCTTTGAATATTCAAAGAATTTATTACATTCAGGGGTATCTAATTTATCATATTTAGGATTTTCAGCTATCCACGGGTGGACTTGAGCTTTGTTCTTATTCGCTACTATACGGACTGCTTTTGTTAAATGTTTTTTTGTTTCATCTTCCTTCGACCATACATCAGAGTCTTTTACATAGACTGTCTCACGTTTCAAATCAGTGCAGTGAATTGGTCTTACGTGTGGATGCATATCTCGAATACGCTCCAACATTATATCTGAGATTCCTCGTACGTATCCTACTTCTCCTGTATTGATAAAGTCATCTATTGTGAGTTCTATCGATTGGATAAAATCATTCAGGTTTATAGCGTCTTTACACGTCTCATTTAAGAACACATTCAGATTGAACTTGTTCGTTGTATTGTTAATGGTATTGTTTGTTGTGTTTCCAGTGTTCTTTGATAACTCTATAATCGTATCGTGTTGATCCGTCATTCTCTTATGTTGTTCTATCATCAGCTCCTTGAATTCTTGATTCTGTTTCAGTAACTCTATTACCAAGGATGAATCAACTTGAGTTGATACTGGTGCAACTGGGGTTTGGTCTGGTTCTACTCCTTTACACTTCTGTTTATGGCGATACAAATTCTGTCTACAACTGTATTCTTTACCACATTCACATGTATAATCATGTGTACCGAACTGTAGTCCGTTTGTAATCAATATGTGTTTACGTGTGGTTAAATGACGGTCATATTGTGATTTACGACTGGTTATATAGTCACATAAATCACACCTATATTTACTTGTATTAATTATAGTAGTCATTTGTAGTCTCTCGTCTCTTAAATAGACTACATATAATGTTCCTAAACATCTTCCGTATTAATATACCTAAAAAATATGCTAATAAATTATTTACCATAATTTCCAAAAATAC
>Ga0075443_10000050_pt1 | contig 44883 bp, 37 predicted proteins | sample CoawatmetaG00DNA_3_FD_71583 | JGI IMG/M metagenome (GOLD analysis project Ga0075443, IMG submission 71583) | Marine microbial communities from the West Antarctic Peninsula - Coastal water metaG006-DNA | ecosystem: Environmental > Aquatic > Marine > Coastal | place: Atlantic Ocean: West... | reverse complement strand
CTCTCACCACCAGGCCTATGCCTATCTGTTGACACCGCCACCGAAAACCATAACCACTGATGCGCAAAAACGCTTAGAAGCTATTTCCGCTGCGGACCATCTTGGCTCTGGCTTTACCCTAGCGACCAACGATCTGGAAATTCGCGGCGCTGGCGAACTACTCGGCGAAGAGCAGAGCGGCCATATTCAAGCCATTGGCTTTACCCTCTATTTAGAGATGCTCGAGCGCGCGGTTAATGCCATCAAAAATGGCAAGCAGGCTGATCTGGGGTCCGCCTTGGATCAGGGTATCGAAGTCAACCTGCATCTGCCGGCACTGATACCCGACGACTACCTGCCTGACGTCAATATGCGCCTGACACTGTATAAACGTCTCGCCAACTGTCAGACGGAACGCGACTTATATGAATTGCAGGTGGAAATGATCGACCGCTTTGGCCTCTTGCCCGAACCGGCCAAAACCCTATTTGAACTGGCCAAACTGCGGCAGATGGGCGAACGCCTCGGGCTGATCAAAATTGAGGCCGGCCCCAATGGCGGACGACTCAAATTTAGCGCCAGCACTCCAGTGGAACCCATGACCATTATTGAAATGGTACAGAAGCGACCCAACACATTCCGCTTGCAAAATAACGATCAATTGAGTTTCACTACAGATATGGAAACGGCGGAAGAGCGCGTGGATAAGTTGACCTTTATTCTCGATCAGCTTATGCCAACGGAGAGCGCTAACTGAGAAATTGAGCCGTTAAATGATTGCGATCAAATCCGGACTAATTTGTAAAGCATACACAAAGGAATGGTAATAATGACGACAGACAAGCATCAACGGAAAGCGCAGCGAGCCACCGGTCTGTGGGTCGCCATGTTGACGCTAATCAGCAGTCTGAGTGTCGCCCAAGACAGCAGCGAGCAAACCGAAGCAGTTGCAGCCCCCTGGTACCAGGTTGAAGTGGTTATTTTCACCCAGCAGGGTTATGCCGGTGAAGAGCAGCCACCGCGCAGCTATAACCTCGACTTCCCAGAGAATAATTTCGAACTGCTCAACCCTGATCAAGTTTCAAATAACGACTTTCCCATCGCCGGCACTGGCGTTGTCTCAAACACGCCTGAAAGAATCATTCCCTTAGTTAGGGCAATAGATCCGGTACTCGGCTTTGCTGAAACGCGACCAGAGAGTGCAGAGCAAAGCCTTGAAAAAGGTCGCCCCTTCGACGACTACGATCTCGCCCAGATAAATGCCCAAGACGCCGTTTTCCTGGCCAACAATCTGATCGACAATCAACGCCAAACTACAGCACAAACCTATGTTGCGGAATATGAATCCACTTTTGTAAAACTGCCCCGGGATGTGCGCAACCTCAATGAGAGCTCCCGCGCCCTAGACCGCCAAGGGCAATACAATGTAGTGTTTCACGAAGCCTGGCGCTTCTCTGCAGATAAACTGGAACAGGACCCCTGGGTGATTATCAAAGCCGGCAAGCAATATATGGATCGCTTTGAAATTGAAGGCAGCCTGCGCTTTTACAAATCGCGTTTTTTGCACTTTCAATCGGATCTCTGGTTGCTGGAATTTGACCAACAGGGCAACCCAGACAATATGATCGAACTGCCTGATTTTCCACTTCGCGACCAGCCAAGCCTTGCCGACAGCTATGTTATTGCTGACATCCAGTTTGATAAGCAGCGTATTGAAGACTTTTTTATCGATGCGCCGGAAAATGATTTCGCCGAAATGCAGAATGACCCACTACATAATCAAGAGCCGGATCAAGAGGCTAATACAGAACCTAATAAAGAGGGTTCGACACTACAGCAGCCAAAACGGTATCCGGTTAAGTCCCTATGGACATTTGATCAGTCCAAGCGCCTTGAAGAACGGCAGAGCTACTATATTGATCACCCTAAGATGGGTGTGCTTGTGACTATTATTCCCTATGAGCCAGAAGTGCTTAACCCGCTTTTAGAAGAGACCTTGGCTGAGGCTGAGTAGGGTTTTAATTGAGATTTTATTGCCAGCGATGAAATTGAGATCCCTCGTCGCTGGGAATTGAGGACTTGGGTGCAACATAGCCGGAGATCCTTCGGCTTCGCTCAGGATGACAAAATTGGGTGCCTGTCATCTCGAACGAATGTGAAAGATCTCAGAACATCCAACCACTACCTTCAATCATTTCCCAAAGAAGATGCAACATCACTGCCGACCGTACTTTGATTTAACCCCTGATCAACAAAAATCAAATCCTCTACTTCGAAACCCAATGCCTCAGCGCGCTGCAAAAAATACTTTTTTAACTCATCACTAATCGTGGGAGTCCGCGCCAATAACCACAGATAATTGGTCGTATTACCCGCCACAAAGGCATATTGATAATTCGAGTCCAACTCAAAAACTACGTAGGAACCGAAAAAAGGCCCAAAGAAAGAGACTTTAAGATGACCTGGCTGGCCCTCTTTAATGGTGTAGGCCCTTCCCTCTGCCTGCTGCCAGTCGCCCTCTTCTGCTGAGTAACCACGGTTAATAACCCGCAAGCCGCCGTCGTCGCGCAATGAATAGTCGGCGGTGACATTGCTTAAGCCACGCTCAAATGAGTGATCCAGCCGCGCCACTTCATACCAGGTACCCAGATAACGCTGAGTATCCAATTCTGCAACCGGCAATACAGCTTCAGGTCTACCGAGACAGCTGGCCAATAACAGGCAGCTGAGTAAAAGCCCGACGTTCTTAACACTTATCTTCTTAACACTTATCTTCTCAAAAAACGCGGCCACTAGTTTTAACCTATAAAAATCAAAACGCGATTATAGAGTAAATTGACCCTAGTACTTCCAGGAGAGTTTTAAAAAATATCGCCAGTCCGATGACAGCGCCGGTTCACTGGCGACATCCTCCTGCCAATATAAATCCAGCACCCAGATACTAAGGCCGACAAACAGCATATGGACATTAATATGACTGATAGCTGTGTGGGTAATAACTGCAAGCAGCGGAATAGCCATCACCAGACATCCCAGCAACAGGTAATTACTGAAAAATGCGCGGCTTAAAATCCGCTGGGATCCACGATTAGAATCTCCGCTAATCGCCGCTTTAATCATCTGCAGTCCATGGCGGCGGGCCAGCAGATAGACAATCAGCACCAGCCCAACAGCTGGCAGCAGCGTATTTAAGGCATCGGTCATTATCAGTGCAATATTTTGCTGCACTACCGCGGGGGCGACAAAGGGATACATTAGCATTGCGTCATCGACTAACCAGTAACCGAAAAAATAACCCAGTGACAGCAATCGCACCAAATTACAGCAGAGACCAACGAAGAAGATTATCGAAATCATGCAGCTATAAATCAGTAGAGACACATAGCTGACTTCGGGCAGTAACCACCAGCCAGCCGATGCTGAGATAATTAATAGTGGCGTGCCTATACAGAAGAGCACATCGGCCAAGAGATAGACATTGACATACACCGAGCGCAAAGCGCTGGCAAAAAGATCTTGTACAACGATCAATACAGGGCTGACTAAACCACCCAGTCCAGTACCGACAAACCACTGCCTTATAGTTAGATTGGTATCTCTCAGGCTAGAACTGCGGGACAGGACAAACAATAGCAGCAGCGACCAAGCCTGTGTCTGTTTTGAGGTGTCGATCAAACCGGCCAGATCGCCAACTATATAGTCAGCTAGAACTATAGCGAACAGGCACCAACAGCTGATAACGACAAATACTCTAAGCGCCTGCTTGAGATAGGCCGTCATAGCTGCCACCGGTTTGAACACAGTGGATCCGGGGTCAAATGTATGCTGAAGGCTCTGAGGCTAGATAAGCCAGAGCAGGTTAAGCGCGGCCCAATAAAATTCAGGCAGGTGAAAAGCGGCGTCAAATCCATGACATGATCTCCGTATCCTACGCAAGCTATTCATTTAGCTGCGCAATCCCTTTGCAGTCTCTACTGCAATGCCCCATACATCCCTGTTATTGTTAATAAGATGACGCTGATCAAGCCACATCTTCGTAAACTGTAGTTAATCAGTTGACAGTCTGCCACGATTTTTTTACCACAATTGCCACCTCATGATCTAGGCTGGAAAAAGTGGCTTTAAGTCTGCGGTCGCCCTACTATTTCAGGGCTCTCAGCAGACTTAAATTTCTCTACAGACTCTTCGCATCACTCACTTCGATACCAGCAGGAACATGCAGTGTCGAGGTTGGGAAGGCCACTTCCGCTTGGTTTGCCGCAATAATATCCGCCACTTTAAGCAGCACATCCTGCTTCACCTGATGATAGGTCACCCAATTGGTGGTCTTGGTAAAGACATAGATAAAAAAGTCTAAAGAGCTGGCAGCAAACTGATTGAAGTTGACCATCATCGTTTGATTGGTGTCAATATCCGGGTGGGCCAGCAACATCGCCTCCACCTGCTCTAGAATCGGGCCCATCTGTGCCAGATCATCGTAGCGCAGGCCGATGGTTTCATAGATTCGACGGTTGGTCATACGGGAAGGGTTTTCCACTGAGATATTGGCAAACACGGCATTGGGAATATACAGCGGACGCTTATCAAAGGTTCTAATGCGCGTTAGTCGCCAGCCGATATCTTCCACTGTGCCTTCGATCTCTTGATCTGGCGAGCGCACCCAGTCACCCACTGAGAAAGGCCGATCTAGGTAGATCATCAAGCCACCAAAAAAGTTGGCCAGCAGATCCTTGGCGGCAAAACCCATAGCGATACCGCCTATACCGCCAAATGCCAAGAGACCTGAAATACTATAGCCAAACAGCTGCATGGCGATTAACACACCGGTGATAATCACAGCGGCACGGAGCAATTTGCCCACAGCGCGCACAGTGGTTTCATCCATGGGCTTGGCAATATGCTCGGGGTGCACCAGGTTGCGCTCGGCGCGTTTAATAAAGTTGGTCAAAAACATCACGCCTAAAAAGATCAGCGCCAGGCGATTGACCGGATCCACCAGAGCATAGAGCTCAGACTCCATTTTTTGCGCGGCAATGCCGGCGGCAAAGTTGACTCCTAGAATCCATACCAGCCAGATCAATGGTCGACGGCAGGCCTCAATCAGGGCATCGTCCCAGACTGTTTTGGTCTTCAGGGCTTGCACTTCGAGCTTATCGATAACCCGATTAATGACCATGCCGAGACCCAAGGCCAGAACCACGATAACAAACAATTCCAGCACCCAAAGGTACTGTTCACCTGTCAAATTAACCAACCAGTTTTCTATATCTTTCATCGATCCAACCTACTCTGTTTGTTTCTAATTTTTTTTAATTTGTTTTAATTTGTTTTAATTTGTTTTAATTCTAGCCATTCAAATTTTGCAGCTGCGCCATGGTAGCAACTCTGCGCGGATGATTCTCTAGCTGCGACCATGATAAGGACTTTCCATTGAGAGGAGCTGTCTGTAGATAAGGAGCTTTTAACATCCCCTTGATTCTGTGACTGCCGCTGACCTGCTGTTCAGTCATAAAATCGAGCACTTCAAGGGCGCCTTGGCGATCATTGCAGACCAGAATCATGTCACAGCCAGCATCCAAGGCGAGCTGCGCTTTTTGCACATAGCCGCCGGCCACATCTGCGCCTTTCATTGCCAGATCGTCACTGAAAATAACACCGTCAAAGCCAAGTTTGTCGCGCAGAACCTGTTGTAGCCAGAATTGGGAGAATCCTACGGAGTCGGGGTCAATGGCGGGAAAGGTAATATGCGCAGGCATGATGCCACCCAGCTTGTCTGCCAGGGCCACAAAAGGTACGAGATCATGTTCGCTGAGCTGTGCCCAGTCACGGTGATCAACCGGCGCTTCCAGATGACTGTCGGCAAAAATCCCCCCGTGCCCGGGAAAATGTTTGCCTGTGGCCGCCATGCCCGCCTCATTCATACCCGCTATAAAAGCGGCGGCTACATCTGTTACCCGCTGCGGCTGATCACTAAAGGCACGATCACCGATAATACTGCTGGTGTCGCGATCCACATCAAGCACCGGTGCAAAGCTGATATCCAAACCACAGGCAATCACCTCAGCCGCCATCAACCAACCGCAGTCACGGGTCAATTGCAGCCCGGCGTCGTTGTCCACTAGGCATAGATCACCCAGCTGTTGCATGGCTGGCAATAGGGTAAAGCCCTGTTTAAAGCGCTGCACCCTGCCGCCCTCTTGGTCCACCGCGATCAATAGCTGTGGCGCGACAGCCCGGATTTCGGCAACCAATGCCTCAACCTGTTGGCGGCTCTCGACATTACGGGCAAACAAAATTACGCCGCCCACTTGGGGATGACAGAGCAGCCCAGGTTCATCATCCTGCAATGAAGTACCGGCCAAATCGAGCATCAGGCGTCCGTGTAAGCTGTGGGTCATAGTTTTTCCGGAATTTAAGCGTTTTTAGATTAGTTTATTCTTTCACAAAGCGCGGCTATTCCATAAAGAAATTTTACCCCCTAAGAGGTTTTTTACACCGACGAATTATTCGTCGAGTTTCCAATCGCTTATCTCAACAACCTCATGCGAGATCAATCAATAGCACTGTAACTGCGACAAAATTTATAGGCAAAACGTCGATGCAACGAGGACAACAAGCTGCTATTTTTTAAACCTAAAGAAGGAGGGTAAACCATGACTAGTATCGTTCCAATGATCAACCAGCGCTATCAAGACGTAGCAACCAACAGAACCTTTGAGGTACTCAGTGTCGATGAATACCTCGCCGTTATCGACATGCATTACGATGATGGTGAACTCGATCAAATCAGTCTCGATGACTGGTCGCAGATGGTGGTGGTACCCCCCAGTGAGGTATACAACCAAGCTGCGGCCCTCGCCTTAGAGGACCAGGCTCAGATGCCCTGGGCTACTGATTTAGATGAAGCCATGCAGTCAGACTATATGTTTGGCTGGGATGAGTTCTAACTGGGATCTGTCTTAGAGCTCAATAGTTCTAAAGCCCTGAAGCCCTGAAGCTAAGAGGATCAACAGCTCAACCAAGCTATTCGTTGGGAGCAAACTCCCCCATATGAATATGCTTGAGAATTATCTGCGCCGCTTCATTGGCGTCGTCGACTAGTTCGAAAAGGTTGAGGTCAGCAGCGCTAAGGCAACCCTCAGACAACATGCGTTCCTCCATCCAATCGATTAGCCCCTGCCAAAATGACCGCCCCACAAGAACAATGGGAAAGGGCTTTACTTTAAGTGTTTGCACCAGGGTCAGCGCTTCAAACAGTTCGTCCAAGGTGCCAAAACCACCGGGGAAAATCACAAAGCCTACAGCATGCTTCACAAAGAGGTACTTGCGCACAAAAAAGTAGCGGAAATCGAGGGCTATATCTTGGTATGGGTTTGGCGTCTGCTCAAAGGGTAGATCAATATTTAACCCTACGGAAGGTGTAGGTGTGGCATAACAGCCGCGATTGGCCCCCTCCATAATTCCCGGACCGCCGCCGGTAATAACCGGGATACTTTCTTCACCGAGCAACTTACCGAGCAACTGTGCCTCGCGATAATAGCGGTTACTGGAGTCCAACCGGGCGCCACCAAACACAGTTACCGCTGCTCCTAACTTAAGTAACTTGTCCGTGCCATCAACCAACTCAGACTGTATACGCAGTACGCGCCACGCTTCCTGTACTTTTGCTTCAAGCATAAACTTCTCCTGTTGTATGGCTTAAATATAGTTTAACTTGCGCCATTCTGAATACTGTATATAATCACAGTTAAGTGTTTAGAGAGACTTATTTTAGAGGAAATCATTTTAGAGGAAATCACTATGGATCGTCTCACTGCTCGACAACAACAAATTTTTGATTTGATTCGCGACAATATTGAAGATACTGGCTACCCACCAACACGTGCAGAGATTGCCCAGCAGCTTGGCTTTAAGTCAGCCAATGCGGCAGAGGACCATTTGCGCGCACTGGCGCGCAAAGGCGTGATTGAGATGATTCCGGGAGCCTCTAGGGGTATCCGTATTGTCGAGCAGTACTGCGGTATTCCGATTATCGGACGAGTTGCAGCTGGCGAGCCGATTCTGGCAGAGCAGCATATTGAGGATTATCAAGAGGTGCCATCGAGTACTTTTCATCCCCATGCCGATTACTTTTTGCGCGTTCAGGGTCAGAGCATGATCAATGTAGGCATTATGGATGGAGATCTACTGGCCGTTCACCAGCAGCCGACCGCGGAAAATTCGCAGATCGTGGTTGCTCGAGTGGATGGTGAGGTGACTGTGAAGCGACTCAAGCGCACCCGCAGCAAGCATGAAATTCAATTGCTGCCAGAGAATCATGACTACTCACCGATACTGGTGGACCTGCGGGCACAGGATTTTTCCATTGAAGGTTTGGCGGTTGGTGTGGTGCGGGTTAGCATCTAAAAGCCAGTGACAGGCTCGTACTGAGAGTTTGGTACTGAGAGTTTGGTACTGAGAGCTTGGTACTGAGAGCCTTACTTAATCTCTAAAGCCTCTGGACCTTCAGGTCTATCTGGCGCTTGTAACTCTTGTAACTCTTGTAACATAGGGTTAGAGGCAAAAGCGTACTCCGCCACTACCACACCGCCGAGCACATGCTCTTGCAGGATGCGCTCAATAACCTCTGGCGTGCAACTGTGATACCAGGTTCCATCTGGGTAACTGACCATAATCGGTCCCTGGCGACAGATGCGCAGGCATTCCACTTTCGAGCGGTATACACCGCCGTCAATATCGAGCAGTCCTAGCTCACGGATTCGTCGCTTTAAATATTCCCATGCATCATTAGTCTGCTCTGCAGGGGCACATTTTCCCGCAGTGCAAATCAGCAGATGCTGACGATAACTATGTATTTTGCGTGCATCGCTGCGCAGACTGAGAAGTTTATCGCGGTTCATTTGACTGGACTCGGGGTAAAGACTTTGGGGATCTAGTTAATGTTTAAGAATCTATTAAGCTTTAAGTATCGATGAAGCTTTAAGTATCGATTAAAGAGGCGCTGAAGGCTACAGGGCGATAATACGGCTAGTAATCAGTCCAACCAAGCGTCCAACACAGATCCCAACTAGTGAATTGTGTGAGCTTTGCTCTGAACAGATTCAGCTGGTACTGCAGGCTCTTCAACAACATCAAAAGCGGTTTTAATGCCGGCGTCCATCATGCTCTTGGCCACATCCAGATGTTTGCCGTCGAGATAGTCGAGGACATCGGGAGAGAAGCGAATGGTGACCAGTGTTTCATCACCCTCGGCGCGCTGCAGTGCAACTTCGCCGCTGTCTAACATGACTAATTCAAATTCCGCGAGAGGCATAAATAGGTTTCCCTTGAGAGTTCGGTTTTGTTCGTGATCTTGACGTTCTATGATAGAGAGTCTAGCAGTTGCAACAATCTCTGTTAACCGTTAACTGTGAATCGCTAAAACTCAATCATCATTTCCCGATGACGATCGATCAATTCTTCCAGTGATTGCAGCCATAACTGAGCAGATTCGACAGTCCACTCAACCACTTTAGGGCCGTCCAAGGAAATCATCGGCAGGCGATCCACATCCATTTCGGCTTTGCGTACAACAGGTAACAGATAGATATTCTTATGGGCTAAAAGGAGTTCACTAAGCCAGGAACTGGAATCATGCTGCAAGTTCTGCAGCTCAACTGCTTCGCCGGGACACTTGCCCTGCTTGGCTAATAGCGCCACCAAAGAGTCAGCGTCAGTCACCGACTCCAGATCTTGTAACTTGTAGCCTTCGCCTATATTGCGGCAGTGCCACAACCAGGCCTGATGCAGTTGCACAGCTACTGATTGGGCGGTGGCGGCAATCTGATGACTGGTCGCAGAGGAATCGCTGGCATCGAGCATGCGCAGCAGTTGTCGCGCAAAGACGAGTTTCTGATTAACCGCTGAAATATGGGTCGACACAGCGCCTACTTACTGCCCTTTTCAGCAGCCACCCATTTGCCGCTGTTGTAAAAAGCACTCCAACCTGAGGGCTTGCCATCTTCTTCACTGCGCACATACTGCTCTTTAGTTTTGCGACTGTAGCGAATAATCGTCGCCAAACCCTTGGGATCTTTAACCGGTGCGGTTAGCAAGAATTGATACTTTTCATCGATCTGATCTTTATAGGGCAGCAGCTCCTCGACACTGGGTGCGCGAGTCTCACGATTCTTCGGAAACTGGCTGGCAGCCAAAAACAGACCCGAGGCGCCGTCGCGAAGCACATAGTGATCTTCGACTTTTAAGCAACGCAGCTCCGGCATGGAAATAGGGTCCACCTTTGGGGGCGCGGCCTGGCCATTGCGCAGTAACTTGCGCGTATTTTTACAGGGCTCGCTCGGGGCAGTTTCTCCAGTACAGCCAAAGTATTTACCAAAGCGACCGGTCTTTAACTGCATCTCATTGGTGCACTTGTCACATTCGATCACTGGGCCTTCATAGCCCTTGATCACATATTGCCCTGACTCGAGTTCAAAACCACTGCAATCTGGGTTATTGCCACAGACGTGCAGCTTGAGCGATTCATTCACCAGATAGCTGTCCATAACCGTATCGCAAACCTTACAGCGGTGGCGATGCATCAACTGCTTAGATTCAGCCTCATCATCTTCATCAATGTTAACGGCTTCGTCGCCAGCGGTGAGGTTCAGGGTGTGCTTACAGCGCTCTTTGGGCGGTAAGGCATAGCCTGAACAGCCCAAGAACACACCAGTGCCAGCGGTTCGAATCATCATTGGACGATCACAGAGCTTGCAGGGAATATCAGTTTCAGTGGGAGCATTGGGGCGCATACCCGCATCCACTTCTTTGGCGCTTTCCACTTGCTGGCTAAAGTCGCGATAGAAGCGATTGAGCAGATCCTTCCATTTCAAGGTGCCCTTGGCGATTTCATCCAAGTGCTCTTCCATGGTCGCGGTAAAGCCATAATCCATTAAGTCGGTAAAGCTTTCAGCTAATCGGTCGGTGACCACATCGCCGATCTTTTCGGCGAACAGGCGCTTGTTTTCAATGCGTACATAGCCACGATCTTGAATTGTGGAAATAATCGAAGCATAGGTGGAGGGACGGCCAATACCGCGCTTCTCCAGTTCTTTAACCAGTGAGGCTTCAGAGAAGCGGGCGATGGGCTTGGTAAAGTGCTGTTGTGGCACCAATACCAACATCGACATCTTGTCACCCTTTTGCAGATCCGGCAGTTCGCCGTCTTCGTCGCCTTTGCGATTAGTGGGCATCACCGCCAGATAACCATCAAAGCGTGTCACTCGGCCTTTGACTGTCATCTCATAATCGCCGGCGGCCACAGTAATTAGGGTCGAGGTAAACTGAGCGGGAACCATCTGGCAGGCAACAAACTGCTGCCAAATCAATTGATAGAGTTTCTTCGCATCCACTTCCATGCCATCTAGGCTGCCGGGAGAGATATCAATATTCGACGGACGAATGGCTTCGTGAGCTTCCTGAGCGCCAGACTTGCTGCCGTAGATCTTGGGCTCATCGGGCAGATAGCGTGCGCCGTGGCGAACTTTAATGTACTCGCGACAGGCAGCGATAGCATCTTCACTCAAATTGGTGGAGTCGGTACGCATGTAGGTGATATAACCACCTTCATAGAGTCGCTGGGCCATCATCATGGTTTTCTTTACACCGAAGCCGAGCCTTGTACTCGCGGCCTGCTGCAGGGTAGAGGTAATAAACGGCGCCGATGGCTTTGATGATGTGGGTTTGTCTTCGCGCTTAGACACTAAATAATCGGATTCTCTAAGGGCGGCTAGAGCAGTGTCAGTAATGGCTTTGTTAACCGGACGGAAGGCCTTGCCCAGGTGACGCTTAACTTCAAAGCGAATCTTTCCTACGTCATCACTGGCGGCTTCTGCTTCAAGATCCGCATGAACTGTCCAGTACTCTTCAGGCAAAAAGGCACGAATTTCACGCTCGCGCTCAACAATCATTTTCAGAGCAACTGACTGAACTCGGCCAGCGGATAGACCGCGACCGACTCTTTCCCAGAGCAGTGGCGAGACCATAAAGCCCACCACGCGATCGAGGAAACGTCGCGCCTGCTGGGCATCGACGCGATTGGTGTCGACCACACCCGGCTTTTCAAAGGCCGCGCGAATGGCTTTCTTGGTAATTTCGTTAAACACTACACGCTTGTAGCGGCTGTCATCGCCGCCAATCACCTGAGTCAGGTGCCAGGCAATCGCCTCTCCCTCTCTATCCAAATCCGTCGCGAGATAGACAGTGTCAGCATTTTTAGCCAGCTTCTTGAGCTCAGCTACGACTTTTTCTTTGCCCGGCAGGGTCGCGTATTCCGCTTTCCAATCATTTTCTGGATCTATACCCATACTATTAATCAACTGGGATTTAGCTTTCGCCGCACGGTGAACAATTTTATCTTCAGGCGACAGCTTGCGCGTTATCGCCGCTTGTCGAGCGCGTTCTTTGGGGTCTGTAGGTGTACGATTACCTCCTGTGGGCAGGTCGCGAATATGGCCGACACTGGACTTAACGATAAAGTCATCGCCGAGATAGCGATTGATCGTTTTGGCTTTGGCGGGTGACTCTACAATGACTAACGACTTTCCCATTTAGGCTGATTTCCCTAATTGTGCACCTGCCATCAGAGCGGGGTGCTGAAGATAATTTGGCTCAAAGACTAACGAGCTTTAGACTCAAGGTGCGCATATATACTTGCTTGTGAGCCCTTTGGTCAAGTTTCATCGACAAATTTCTTTTGCCTGATGCTGAAATTTCTTTAATTTGTCGACAATTCTTCCTAAATCAGCGGCATCATCACGCTCATTCCAGATCACGCCTATTCCTGCATCTGTAGCCACAAGGGCACTGACACCGGCGGGAAAATCATCCATTTGATCGGCCAACAATGCATCCCACTCTGGCGCCGCCTGGTTGAGAGTCCACAGCCATCCAGGACAGACAGAGTCCCAACCTCGGGCACTAAAGCGATGTAGTACCCAGTTCTGACGACAGTCGCCATCGAGCCAGGGTATGCGATAACAGATGCACTCCAGACGCGTCTCTTCCTCACGGGCATCGGGCCGACGATAGAGGCTCACCTGTAATCCCGCACTGCCTGCCGAGCGCCTCAGCTCGGTGATCAGCTTCTGACGCGGCGACTGCCGAAACCACATCAGCGGCGATATCACCACGGCGACGCCCAATACTATTAACAACCATGTCATTTCGGACTACTCTTATAGTTAGCGACTTTAGTCAAAGATATACAATCTAGCTGGACTAGCTCAAGATCAAAATGTAACTAACTCATTATCTAGTCTCTGCCGCACCACTCACGACACAACAATAGGGAGCAACATCATGTCTACTTACAAACACCTACTAATCGGCCTTGATCTCTCTCCAGAATCACAGCAAGTGGTAGACCGCGTCAAGCTACTTTTTGCTGACCGTGACGTAAAAATTTCAATCTGCCATATCCTTGAGCCTCTCGCCTTCACTTACGGCGGCGATATACCAGTGGATTTATCCGATGTGCAGGTGCAATTGGAAGAGCAGGCCCGACAGCGCTTATCTACCCTTGCTGAGCAATTGACTGTACCAGTGGAAGATCAGCATGTTGTCCTAGGTCAGCCGGCCAATGAAATGCGTCGTATGGCTAAGGAGGAGGAGGCAGACCTTATAATAGTAGGCAGTCACGGTCGCCATGGCTTGGCGCTAATATTTGGCTCTACCAGCAATAGTGTTCTCCATGGTGCCCCCTGTGATGTTCTGGCGGTGCGTATCAATGAGGATGACTAAGATAAGCGAGCCCCTTTACTTAGGGGCTTTTTGTAACTAAAAGCAACCAAAGGCAGCTAAGGGCTTTTTTTAGCTAAAGGCTTTTTTTGGCTAAGGGCTTTCTTTGGCTAAGGGCTTCTTTTAACTAAAAGCAAATAAGAGCAATTAAAAGCACCAAGAGGCTTCCAACATACCGCGCTCTCCCTTTAAACTCTAAGCTGTCACCTAGCATTAACTAACACCTCTCCCTATAAGGCTGTTCCTATTTTCAACATCTCTAACTCCAGTCTAGGATACGCCATTATTGCGGTGATGCTGCTGTGCGGCTGCCTGACTGTAACTGCAAAGGACATTAGTGCAAGCCAAGCCAGGTTAGCTCCAGCCATACCCAACAACCTAGCCCAACAGCGCCAGCTCTACAGCGAGGCCATCGAGCTGGCGCGCCGAGGCAAATGGCAGCAGTTGAAGCAACGCCGAGAGCAACTAAAAAGCTACCCCCTCTACCCCTATCTGGTCTATACCGATCTAGCTGCCAATCTGCGCTATTCGCGGCATCCTGAAGTGAGCCAATATCTGCAAGACTATACTGGCACTGTTAAAGCTAAGCATCTGCGCAACCGCTGGCTCGACTATTTGGCCAAGCGTCAAAATTGGACCCGCTTTATTAGCTTCTACGAACCGCAACAGGCAAGCCCTAAACAGCAGTGTCAGTTCCAGTTGGCACGCTATTACGCTGAACCTAAAGATCCGCAGTTGAAACAGAGGCGTGAACTGGCCTTAACCGCGGCACTGGAACTGTGGAATGTTGGCAAATCCCAGCCCAAGCAATGTGACAAATTATTTACCCGTTTAATCGCCGACGACCGAATCACAGAGGCATTGGCCTGGCAGCGTTTTAACAAGGCACTGCTCAATCACCAGCATCAGCTTGCCAGGTACCTTGAGCGATTTTTAAAAAGTCCTCACTACAGCAAACTGGCCAAGCTCTATTATCAGGCTGACCGCTCACCCCAGAGTATTAGACAGTTTGCGGCCTTTACTAGTCACAGCACCGAAGAGCTGGACATTATTCAACATGCTCTGGTGCATTTAGCCCGTCGCGACAGTCGCGCCAGCCTCAAATACTGGAGCCACTACCAGCAGACCCATGAATTTAGTCATGCCGCGCGCAGCGCAATTGTTAGTGCAATTATTAAAGGCCTGTACAAACAGGGAGCAACGGCAGTCGCCGACTCCTATTTCAGCGACCATCTACAATTGCTCAACGAGGCTCTGGACGGCAGTTTGGTGGAGTGGCGCATCCGCCTGGCGCTCGGAGACAAAGACTGGCCGAATGTCGCGCTATGGTTAGAGCGACTGCCGGAGCAATTGCAAAGTCGCACCGCCTGGCGCTACTGGACTATCCGCAGCATGCAGAGTAACCCACTGACCACAGAGCATCCTGCACTGCAGCAGATGACCGAAAGTTTGGCCCAAGAACGGGATTTTTACGGTTTTCTGGCCAGCGATATGCTCGATAAAGAGTACCGCATCAACCACCGTCCGGTGGCTATTGATCCCCAACGTGTAACTGAGATTACCGCTCTACCAGCCATGGCCCGGGCACGGGAGTTGAGGTTCCACAATGACAATCTCGACGCCAATCGCGAATGGCATCAGGCCAGTGCAAACTTCACCTACCCAGACTGGCTGGCAGCAGCCATAGTCGCCGGCCAGTGGCAGTGGTACAACAAAGCTATTGCCAGCCTAGGTCGCGCTCAATACTGGGATGATGTGGAGCTGCGCTTTCCCCTGGCCTTTGCCGGCGCCATCAACGACGCGGCACAGAACAATCAGCTAGACAGCCCCTTACTCTTTGCCCTGGCGCGTCAAGAGAGCGCCTTTGATGCATCAGCCACTTCCCCTGCCGGAGCGCGGGGATTAATGCAGGTGATGCCCGCTACTGCCAAGGGCACGGCGCGAAAATATAAAATCCCCTATCGCAAAAGTGCCGAGTTATATAACCCGGCAACCAATATTGCCATTGCCAGCCGCTACTACAGCGAACTGCTTAAACGCTTTTATGGCAGTCGCATTCTCGCCAGTGCCGCCTATAATGCTGGCCCCACTAGAGTGAAACAGTGGCTCAACAAGAGCGACGGGAAACTGCCATTCGATATTTGGATTGAAGTGATTCCCTATAAAGAGACCCGCGCCTATGTGCGCAATATTTTGATGTATTCGATTATCTATTCCCGAGAAATGGGTCAACAGCGACCGCTGCTGAATCCCGATGAATTCTACAGGCTGTTGTAACTATGTTAATCGATATTGGCGTTAACTTTTCCAACTCGCGCTTTGATAAAGACCGCCGCGAGGTTCTTGAGCGGGCCCGAGACGCGGGCGTCGAAAAACTGATTCTCACCGGCACCTCAGTGGCCGAGAGTGAAGCGGTTGTGGAACTCTGCCACGAGTTCGGCGAGAGCTTTCCCGATATGCTCTATGCCACAGTCGGTATTCATCCCCACGACGCTAAGGCTTTAAATAGAGAGTCTATCGGCATACTTAGAACACTCGCTGCCAACCCTTGCGTGGTCGCCATAGGCGAAATGGGATTGGATTTTAACCGCAATTTTTCCACTCCCGCCCAGCAGGAAAAAGCCTTTGAAGCGCAACTTGAACTGGCTGCAGAATTACAGTTACCGGTATTTCTCCATGAGCGAGATGCCGCCGATCGACAGCTGCAAATACTGCGTACTTACAGAGATCATCTAGTGGATGCCGTAACACACTGCTTCACAGGCTCGAGAGAGGCCCTCTACGGCTATTTGGATTTGGATTTGCATATCGGCATCACTGGATGGGTTTGCGATGACAAGCGCGGCACAGAGCTTCAGGGGCTGGTGGCTGATATTCCACTGCAGCGCCTAATGGTTGAAACCGATGCGCCCTATCTGCTGCCCAAAACAATGTCCGAACCGCCAAAAGGCAAACGCAATGAACCGGCTTTTTTACCCTGGGTGATTAGCAAGATAGCGGAACAGAGAAATGAGTCTGCCGAGGAACTTGCTGAGCAGACCAGTAGTAATACGATTCGATTTTTTAGACTGGGCTGATTTAGACCAAGCCATTTTAGACCAAGCCATTTTAGACCAAGCCATTTTAGACTGAGCTAAGACTATCGCCCACCCCAATAACCCCATTGCCACGGATCTGGGCACGCAAACCGCCTTTGCCCACAAGCTCAGGTAAGATACTCACCGCGAGACGACGCTGCAGACTGGCACAGGGCTCACAGAGTTGCACACCGTAAAAGCTGACATTGTTGATCGTGAATGTCTTACCCACCAGATCATTGAGGCGTATCCCAAGAGTAACCAGATTGCGGCGAAAGTCACTCTCGTGAAAGCTATGGCCCTGCTCTCGATTAAAGGACTCAATTACTTCGGACTCAATCAGGGTGATTTCCCAGTCCGGCTGACCTTTGTAATTAGATCGATTCTTGCCCGTCTGGGAAAAATAGCGATCCCCTTCAATACCTTTTCCAGCGCGCAGTGAAACCTTTTGATGGCCCATCACGCCAGCACCCTTAGCTGGCGCAACATAGATACCGAGAATATTTCCCACTGACATTAGAGTGCCTTAATCTTCAAAGAAGCTTTTATACATGCTGTTTTTGGGTGTGCTAAACACTCTGCGGACCATGGGTTCGAAGACACTCAATTCCAGCTTCGGCATTTCCGGATCGAAGGAAGGGTCATCGTACTTGGCAATAAATCTCGCGGTGCGTTTAAAGTTTGGGTTTTCACGATACTGGTCACGCATATTGCGGTCGGCACCGAGAAAATGGAAAAAATTATAGCCTTGGAAAATAGCGTGATGCTTGATCATCCAGTGATTTTCTTCCGAGACAAAAGGCTCCAATATGACTGCCGCAACATCCGCATGGTTGGCACTGCCAAGAGTGTCGCCAATATCATGCAGCAGCGCGCAGACAACATACTCCTCATTTTCACCGGCTTCAGCGGCGCGGTGAGCTGTCTGCAGCGAGTGCTGCAGACGGTCGATGGCAAAGCCGCCGTAATCGCCGGTAAGTAACTCCAAATGGGCCAGAATACGATCGGGCAACTTCTTAAAATAAGCCATTTGCTCGGGAAGAATAATTTGCCAATCTTCCGCTGTGCTCTCAGACATTTTGCTAAATAATGCGTTCATGCTAGCCCCTCTTTACGGTTGCACTTAAGCTCCGCAGTCAAATTATTTTTATTGTTATTTCGTTAGTGGCTCGATATTAGCAGTATGGTAGCGGTTTTTCCATGCCTCGAAAATGCCTTTCATCACGCACTTAACCAAGAGCTTAACCAAGGATCTAATCAAGCGCACAAGAAAGCGTCGGGCCAAACGCAAACCAGCCCTTAAAAGGGCTGGTAGCGAAAACAGACTTATCTTACACAGCCAAGACTTAGTCGCAGCTAATCGTCGACTTTACTGAAATATCTGAAGTGATCAGGACATCCGACAATGTCATTGCAAAGGCATCCGAGCTGACTAAAACAAATGGCGAATTAACCTTACTGAGATTGACGCCGACATTTTCGAAACAACTGAGCCTAACACCCATTCGAACAGCCTGTCCTTGAGGGATTTTTTTCAGTAGCGGAGTAAAATCGAGCCCGCCAGAACAGGGCCATCCGCAATCCATACGCAGAGTCACAGGCCCTTGAGGGTGCTTGTTAATAACAAACTCCATAACCAGAGATGCGTCTTCTGCACGCAGAGCGCTAAGATCCGCCGAGGTTTCTGACTGCCAGTAAAATTGGCTTTCACGGCCGCCCTTCCACTCTACTAGACGAGAGTCTTCCTGCACTGAGCCGTCAACCGTAGTTACAGTTAGATCGCCGAAAGCGGAAGAGGATTTATTACCCTCCACCAACTTCTGCCAATTGCTAGAGTCACCAACATAGGTTTTATAAGGTGGTTTTGCACTGCCGTTAAAGATAACCCGTGAGGCTTTTGACGCATCTAACATAGGTGCTTCATTGAGCTTATCGGCAACAATTGCACTATCGCCATAACTCAGGCCCTGCCCCCGAACCAACAGAAGATCGCGGACTTCAAGATTTTTATCCGCAATATTTAACTCACGGTTAGGCCAATCAAAAGAGAGCCTGCCAGTGAAATCAAAGCGCGGTTTACCAGCCTTATCCGCTATTAACACATCGGCAACACCAACGCCCTCTGAACCGGGTAACCAAGCCACAACAAAGGCATCTGAGCTATTGATTTCGGCATTCATCCACAGCGGTCGACCGGTCAAGAACACTGCCACTACAGGAATATTCTTGGCCTTCAATGACTGCAGTAAATCGAGATCGACTTTGTAGCCATCGCGGTAAATCAGCGATTCGATATCGCCAACACCTTCGGCATAGGGCTCTTCGCCAAACACGACCACGGCCACATCAGGCTTCTTCACCCAGCTTTCATCAGCACTTAACTCAACCGAACCGCCATTGCTTTCAACAGCCTGCTTGAGGCCAGCATAAATAGAGGTGGCACCGGGGAAATCGCTATTCTTGTTCTCGGTACCCTGCCAGGTAATAGTCCAGCCACCATTCTGCTTGCCGATATTGTCTGCGCCATCACCGGTAACCAGAATATGTTGCTGGCCTTTCAGGGGCAGCAATTGATTTTTGTTTTTCAGTAGCACCAGAGACTTGCGCACTGCATCGCGCGCGATTGCACGGTGTTCAGCAGAGCCAATAATCTCCGACTTGCCGGCGAGTGCGCGGGTTGATGGAGCACCCTTCTCAAACAGACCTGCACGAACCTTGATACGCAATATACGGGTTACCGCATCATCGATGCGCGCCATAGGAATAACGCCACTCTCAACTTGCGCCAGTGTATTGGTGATTAGATTTTTCCAACCCTGGGGCACCATAATCAGGTCCATACCTGCATTTATGGCCTGAGGGCAGCTTTCAGTAGTACAGCCTTCTACCTGACCTACACCATCCCAATCACTGACCACTAAACCGTCAAAACCGAGCTGGCCTTTAAGCACGTCAGTAAGTAGCTCTTTATGGCCGTGAAGCTTGCGTCCATTCCAGCTATTAAACGATACCATCACCGACTGTACGTCAGCGTCCAGGGCACTGAGATAGCCCTGACCGTGCAACTCGAACAGCTGCTCGAAGTCGAGTATGGTATTGCCCTGATCGACACCGCGATAAGTACCGCCGTCACCGATCCAGTGCTTGGCCGTAGCCACTACTTTTGAGGGATCTGAACCGAGCTCGCCTGGCTCACCCTGAATGCCTTTAACGATCTCACCGGCATAAGCTTTGACCAGAGCAGCATCGCTGCTATAGCCTTCATAAGTGCGTCCCCAGCGATTGTCTTTCACTACTGCAACAGTTGGAGCAAAGATCCAGTCGATACCGGTTACCGCAACTTCTCGTGCAGTGACCCGACCAATCTGGCGCAGCAGCTGTGGATCGTTGGCCGCGCCGAGACCAATATTGTGTGGGAACAGCGTAGCGCCGATCACATTGTTGTGGCCGTGCACCGCGTCAGTACCCCAGATAACCGGAATATCTGTACCGCCGTTGGACTGATCAACAGAGGCATTGTAGTAATCGTCAGCAAGGTCAATCCAGTCTTGGATAGCAGAGTTTTTGCGTTCGCCTGGAAATGAACCACCGCCATTGAGAATCGAACCTATGTGGTATTCTTTAACTTCGGCGGGCGAGATAAACTTAATCTCTGGCTGGATCATCTGACCCACTTTTTGCTCGATGGACATGCCGGCCAGGATAGTCGCCACTCTCTTTTCAACAGCTGCGGCCCTATCTGCAGCTTTAAGGTCCTCAGCAACCAGTTTTACCGGCATCATGGAGAACGCTAATCCAGCCGCTATTGTCACTAAACCTTTCGCCAAGGCGTAATTTTTATCTTTAACCATTATTAACTCTACCCTACCCTTTTGGAAAACTATGCAGCGCTGCACATTGCTCAGTGCGTCATCTGCGTGGTTTTATCTGCCTACACCACTTTATAGGGATATAAAATCCCCTTCGTGGGAGAAGTCTTTCATGGACAGCTGTGGTGGGGAAGATCAGATGAGATAACGCGCTTAACCACTGCGTTGAGTGGGGCACTCAACCAGTTAACCGAGAGAGTTGCTCAGAGAATTAGTGAAATAGACTGCGAATAGCTTCGCGGTAATTACGGCTGACACGCAGTGAGTTGCCATCGGCCAGATGCAGCAAACTGCCACCCTTTTGCAGTCTTGTGATGCTGGCCACACGTTCGATATTAACCACTGTAGAGCGATGGATGCGAATAAACATTTTTTCATCGAGCTTTTCCAACAACTCGCGCAATGTACTGCGCACAATGTGCGTTTCACCTAGAGCATGCACACACATGTAGTCTCCAGCGGCATCGACCCAGTCGATATCGTCAAAAGGGACCACCTTGACCACACCAGAGTCGCGGATCAGTAACTTTCGTTTAATGCCTTCCGGCAACTCTTCTGCCAAGCTTGGATTAACGCCAGACTCTCTATCAAGGCGCTTGGTGATTTCATTAATTGCCCCAATCAGCGGCACCTTGTGACCAGTATCCTCGTCTTGCAGAGAATAGCGCTCAACAGCCCGCTGCACGGCTCGCTCAATACGTTCCGGGTCCAGGGGCTTGAGCACATAATCAACCGCATGCAAATCAAAAGCATCAATCGCAAACTGGTTGTACGCGGTGGCAAAAATCACCATCGGCATAGTGTCCGACTGCATCGCCTTGACCACTTCAAATCCATTGACACCGGGCATTTGGATATCCAGAAAAATTAAATCTGGATGCAGAGAACTGGCCGCAGCAATCGCATCGCGACCATTGCTGCACTCGCTGATTATCTCGACTTCCTCTATGTTGCCCAAAATAGAGCGCAGCAGATCCAGAGCCAGCGGCTCATCATCGACAATAATGGTTTTCAGTTTAGACATGCTGATAAAAGCCCACCCTTAGCAATACCTCGTTATCTGCCAAGCACAAGCTCAGCATTACTCTCTGCGGTCTGTTTTTCCAGCGGCAACCGAATAAAAATAGTGGTGCCGCCAGCGTCTGGACCACGCAGCTCAAAAACATAGTTATCGCCATAAAATGCGCTCAATCGATCCACCGTATTTTTCAAACCAATCCCCGGCCCAGTTGCCATCAAAGGCTTGTCGCTCTCAATACCAGGACCAGAGTCTGTCACCTCAATAATCAGATCCTCTCCATCCAACTTTGAGTAGACGCTAATCTTACCGCCTTTCTCAGCAGGAGCAATGGCATATTTAATTGCATTCTCTACCAGAGGCTGTAATAGCAGACTCGGAACCTTAGCATCCTGAGCCGCTGAATCTAAATCAAACTCCAGTTCTAGGCGATCGGCGAAGCGGGTTTTCTCGATATCAAGGTATAACTTTAACGCTCTAACCTCCTGTTCTAAGGTCACTCTTTTAATCGGATCGTTTTCCAGTGAATAGCGCAAAAAATTGCTCAGCTGCATAATCATGGTATTGGCGTTGGCTGTGCTGCGACCTACCACCAGCGCTGAAATCGCATTCAATGTGTTGAACAAAAAGTGGGGGTTGAGCTGGTAGCGCAGCATTTTTAGTTGCGCTTCCTGAGCAAGGGTTTCGGCACGACTGCGCTTGAGCTGTTCTTCTTTGTTCTCAGCAGCAAAGTTGAGTAGCGCTTCATGCTCAGATTGCAACAGCTGATAATATTTAATGCCGTGATAAAATGCCGCCCAGCATAAAAAAATCATAATAGAGCCAAACAACCAGCCACCAAAGTCAGCCCAAACATCGGTCTCGTTAGTCATCCAGAGAAAAGCGCCTATGCGCAAAGCAGACCAGATAACAGAGCAGACTAATACCGACACAACGGTCAATAGCAGGCGCCACAGTAGTGGTTTGTTCCACAGATAATGGAACACTGAGCGCAACGGCCAGGAAACACCCACCCCTAGCACTGACTGCAGCAGGGTATGAGCTATGTAGGCGAAGCTCTGCTGGTTGTACCAAAGTGTCAGGCTAAAAAAGCTTATCAGTGAGAGACTAAGCCAACCGGCAATCTGTAAAAACAGAAACTGCGTGTTGCGGTCTCGATACAGCTTGTCAAATAACGGATAGATGGTCGCCTCATTCATAGATGTGCCTTTTGATCGCGGCTTGTAATTAGCTTGCTATCATAGAGCGTTAAGTCAGGGAGCAGTACTATTAAAAGATTAATAGCAACATTTCCTAATCAGTTTTTACGTTTACTGCTAGACTTTAGACTTTAAAATCGACCCAACACTGACCTTAGACTATGACCTCAAGCTCAAACCCTCCATCGCATACAGTCTCATTTATGAATATCGATGCCCTCAAGGCATCACATCCCCAAGTGAGAAAGCTCAAGCGGCAACAGTCACATGCAGCCCATGGCAATAAAGTCTGGCGCTCGAGCTTTGTCTTGATCGATTATTTAAGCACTTGGAAAATACCTGACCATGCCAAGGTCATGGATATAGGCTGCGGCTGGGGGCTCACTGGAATCTACCTAGCAAAAAATTACCAGGCTCAGGTGACTGGGCTGGACATAGATGCTAGCGTTGAGCCTTTCTTAAAACTCCAGGCGAGCATTAATAAATGTAGCGTTGAATTTCAACAGCGCAGCTTCGAGTCCCTCGAAGACGATGAACTGGCTCAGTTACACACATTGATGGGCACAGACATTTGCTTCTGGGATGAAATGACTACCCCTCTATTTGAGCTTATTCAACGCGCTCGCGCTGCGGGTGTCGAACAGATACTAATTGCCGACCCAGGCAGACCGCCATTCTGGGATCTAGCCGATCGCTGCGTTGAGCTGTTGGGCGGCGAGGTGGTATCCCGAAGAATCGATCAGCCTTGGAAAACTGAAAAGTATATTCTGGCCATCGGCGGGCGCGACTAATCAGTCGCCGACAAATTCTTATACAACCTTTTCTACTTTGTCCACTACAGCATCATTCGCCGCCGAAGTGCCACTGGTGCTTCCTCCGCCGCAGGCATCAAAAACAAGCTACCCATACCTAGACATCTAGCCTGCCAGGTGCGGACTGATATGCTAACAAAAGCAGATTTGTGTTGAAATATATAAGCCCTAACGGTTTAGTTTTTAGTGTTAATTTAGCAGTAAGGCCCTAAGGCAGAATGTAGCCTTACCTATCCGATACTCTAGCCTGCGGCAGTCGAGCGTCAGCCCTAAACGGCGAACAGATATTTAAAAGAGGCGAAGGGGCACTTTTACACAACAACAGCGCCACGCCCTTTGCGGCGCAATCTACGGCGTAACCGAACTGTAGATCTAACCTGCCTCTAAATTGCCATGGCAAATGACTATCGGAAAACTGGCAAGCATGGTGAAGACTCTACCTGTAAAGGCTATTTACGCAGTAGTTCGATCCGGTGTTAAATGGGGCGAACTATCACCTATACAATGCAGACTTAGGGTCTCTAGATCATTATCCGGCTGGTGATGCCCTTCTTGACCCCAAAATAATAACCTTTTAACGCATATACGTTGTTTGCCAGCCATGAACCGGTAGAGTATGAATGGGGACGTAGTAAAAATATAAAAAGCGAGAGCTGACCTATGTTCATAGATTTTTTTGTTTACCCAGGGGGTTAATCAGTATGTTATTTAAAAAGAAAATTCTTGCTAGCAGTGTTGCCTTAGCGCTAGTTGGAACAACTCTTCCAGCTTACGCACAAGATGGCGTGCTTATAGAAGAAGTAATTGTTCAGGGCGGTATCCGCGGAAGCCTTACGCGCTCTATGGACATCAAGCGCGACTCAGCTGGCGTTGTAGATGCCATCTCAGCGGAAGACATGGGTAAATTCCCAGACGCTAACTTGGCAGAATCGCTGCAGCGTATTACTGGCGTGTCTATCAGCCGTCAACGCGGTGAAGGCAGCCAGGTAACAGTTCGTGGCTTTGGTCCCGAGTACAACCTAGTGACATTGAATGGGCGTCAGATGCCTACTCACAGCAACACTAGCCGTTCTTTTGATTTTGGTGATCTCGCCTCTGAAGGCATTGCCGGCGTCCAGGTCTACAAAACGGGCCGCGCCGATGTTCCAACAGGTGGTGTAGGCTCATTAATTAACATCTCTACTACCCGTCCTCTTGAGAATCCAGGCCAAACTGCCAGCTTCTCGGCAAAAATGGTTAACGACACCTCGACTAGAGAAGGCGATGAGATTACTCCTGAATTCTCTGGCATCTACTCGAACACTTTTGCCAATGACACCATCGGTATTGCTATTACTGCCTCATCGCAGACACGCAACAATGGCGTCAATGCAGCAGAGACCACAGGCTGGTTTACTAACTCAGGTGACCAGGCTGGCGCTAACGGCATTCCAAATGATGCAAACCAGGTTAACCGTCCTACAAGCGACGCTGAATTCTATTCAATACCTCAGCAGCTCGCCTATGCGATCAATGAGTATGAGTCGAAGCGAATCAATGGCCAGCTAGTTTTACAGTGGGCTCCAACTGACACTCTTACCGGAACACTGGACTACATTCATTCAGAACTGGATCTCGATCACACCATGAGCGACATGTCTGCTTGGTTCAGTAATGCTAACGCATCAAGCCAAGCAAGCCTTTGGAATGATGGCGAGCAGCGCTCTCCATTGATGTATTCCGAGACACACAAAAACGCTGACTTTGCGATGGGTGTGCACCAAGATGGACGTAAGAATGAGAACAACTCTGTCGGCCTAAACCTTGAGTGGCAAGCATCAGATCGTCTTATGCTCGCGATTGACCACCATGACTCTTCAGCAGAGACCGGCGCCAACAACCCCTACGGCACTAGCTCATTGGTGACTATGGCGTCCTTTAACAAGGTTGGTTCTGCTGTTTATTACGACAGCGAGCTGCCAATACTTTCACAAAACCTGAACTCAGGTGACGATGGCGCTGATCGTCCGCTTTACAAGAACGATATGATTATCACTGGTAGCGTTTTCGGCAACGAAGCAGCCAAAATGGACATCAAGCAGAGCAAGTTTAGCGGTACCTTCGAACTCTCTGATAGCGCTAGCATCGACTTTGGTGTGCAGCTAACTGAAGTAAGCAACCGTTTTGTCAGCAGCAATACTCAGCTCGACAACTGGGGTGGCTTTACGCAGCCCGGCGAACTGACCGACATTCTTACTCGTTCTTCTATAGCAGGTCAGTTCGATCAAGTTGATGGCGGCGATGACCCGCGCCTACACACTGAATACTTCACCACTTCTCTTGAAGAAATCATTGCTGTTGGTGAGGCAAGCTACACTGCACGTGACGCCGAATACGCTTCCGTTGGCGACTGTGGCACTGGTTACTGTGCCTCTACAGACTGGACCGTAGACAAGCGCACCACTGAAGAAACTAGTTCGGCCTATGTCCAGTTCAACAGCGCTCTGGAATATTATGGCATGCCGCTTAATCTGCAGATGGGTCTTCGCTACGAAGAAACTGACGTTACCTCAGCAGCTCTTGCTCCTACCTATGACGAGGTCTATTGGCTCGGCGGCAATGAGTTCAAAATGGTTGCAGCAGTGGACGAAAATGGCGAAGCAATTCAAGTCTTTGACGACTACATTGGCGACTACTCACTTCTGCTGCCAAGTATCGATATGGATATAGAAGTGGTTGAAAACGTGATTGTACGTGCGTCATACAGCCAGACAGCGACACGTCCAAGCTTCACTGATATCCAAGGTGGTGTTACTGTTGGCGGCACTGTATTCAAGAATGACGGTGGCTTTGCTAACGGCGGTAACCCAGGTCTGTTGCCCATTGAGTCCGACAACTACGATGTCTCTGTAGAGTGGTACTACGATGAAGGCAGCTACCTCTCAGCTGGCTACTTCAAGAAAAACGTAGCCAACTTTATCGGCTCTTCGGTTCGTAAAGGTGAGACATTGTTTAACCTGAACTTCCCTCTCGAAGGAACGCTGTTCAATCAAGCCGTTGCAGACAGTGGTATAGACCCACTTAAGTACAGTGATGTTGGTGCCTATATTCTGGCCAACTATCCAGACAACGCAGCAATTGACGGCGATCGTATCTACGGCGTTGACGGTGACCCACTGGTAACTTTCCAGATCACTAGCCCAGCAAACCAAGAGGATGCCACGGTTGATGGTGTTGAAGTCAACTTGCAGCACAACTTTGGTGAGACAGGCTTCGGTATGATTGCCAATGCTACCTTCGTGAATGCTGATGTTGCCTATAACAACATGCAGATCGACTCACAGTTTGTACTCAACGGTTTGAGTGACTCAGCTAACCTGGTAGCGTTCTACGACAAAGACGGTTTGCAGGCTCGTTTAGCCTACAACTGGCGTGATGCGTTCCTCGCAGGTGTTGGTCAGGGTGCAGGTACTACCAGCAACCCAACCAATATCGAAGCCTACGGTCAGCTCGATGTCAGTGCTAGCTATGACTACAACGACAACCTAACGATCTTCTTCGCCGGACTTAACATCCTTGAAGAGACTTACAATGTCTACGGTCGCGATGAGCTGCAAGTATTGCAAGCTGGTCAAACTGGCGCTCGCTACGACATCGGCGTACGTTACAGCTTTAAGTAACTTGCCAGGGTGAGCAATCACCAGTCTGATGAAAACGGAAGCCGCTTAAAGTATTTTGAGCGGCTTCTTTCATTGCGTCGTATATAAGCAGACGGATTGCATTATTACTGCAGCGCTTTTATCCGCGCGGCAAAGCAGATAAAGTAAGTTAACAAAGCCTCTTGCCCTAGCCAGAAAAGGTTAAATCGAGAGCAGTTGAAACCAATCCATAAAATCCATAACAATAAAAAAGTAACTGAAGTCCATGAATCAAAGAATCAATAGAGTTGTTATCGTTGGTGGCGGCACGGCTGGCTGGTTAACGGCTGGCGTGATTGCTGCAGAGCACTGTATTGGATCCCAAAACAGCAGCCCAGAGGATTCTTTCCATCTAACCCTCGTGGAGTCTCCAGATATTCCTACTATTGGTGTTGGCGAAGGCACCTGGCCTTCCATGCGCAGCACCCTGCAAAAGATGGGCATTTCTGAAACTGACTTTTTCCGCGAGTGCAGCGCAAGCTTTAAGCAAGGCACCTTATTTAAAGGCTGGCGCACTGGCGCAAATGATATTTACACCCACCCTTTCACCGCACCTCAAAGCTACAATGAGGTTAACTTGGCGCCCCACTGGCAGACCGCAAGAGAGCAGATAAACTTTGCTCAGGCAGTGTCACCACAGAGCGCCCTGTTTGCGGACAAGCTAGCCCCGAAGCAAATCTCTACACCAGAATACGCTTTCAATGTTAACTACGGCTACCATTTGGACGCGGCAAAATTTGCCGAATTTCTGCGCAAGCACTGTGTCGAAAAGCTCGGTGTCACCCATATTAAGGCCAATGTTACAGGAATCAACTCGGCGGACAATGGCGATATAGCCTCCATAGCCACAGACAGTCACGGCAATATTGAAGGGGATCTTTTTATCGACTGCAGCGGTTCGAGAGCCCTGCTGTTGGGGGAACACTTCGGTATTCCGCTATGCAGCAAGAGTGACATCCTATTCAATAACACTGCCTTGGCAGCGCAAATCCCCTACACCGATGAAAACGATCCGATTGAATCCTGCACTCTGTCGACAGCTCAGTCTGCCGGTTGGATCTGGGAAATTGGCTTGCCCACAAGACGCGGTATAGGTCATGTGTACTCCAGCGACCACAATACCGAAGAGCGTGCCAGTGAAGAGCTACTGAGCTATATAGCCAGCACGGTTAGCGAACAGGCAGCAGCCGCGGCAACACTGCGCAAGGTGCAATTTAGTCCCGGTCATCGAGCCAAGTTTTGGCACAAGAACTGTGTCGCCATTGGCATGTCTGCTGGATTTATCGAGCCGCTAGAAGCCTCAGCTCTGGTACTGGTAGAACTCTCGGCGGCGATGATCGCCGAGCAGCTCCCGGCCAATCGCGAGGTTATGGATCTGGTTGCAGAACGCTTTAACGACAAGTTTTTATATCGCTGGGATCGCATTATTGAGTTTCTCAAGCTGCACTATGTTCTCAGTCAGCGCAGAGACACCCAGTACTGGCGCGATAACTGCGAAGCGTCGAGCATCCCAGAGCAGCTAACCGACTTACTCGCTCTTTGGCGTCACCAGAGCCCCTGGCATCGAGACACTAATAATGCAGACGATATGTTCCCCTCGGCGAGCTTTCAATACGTTCTTTACGGCATGGATTTTGAGACTATGCCGAGCCAGACTGAGCGTCGCTCAGAGCAGGCTGACCAACAGCGAGCAGGCCGCCTGTTCCAGGAAAATGCGGCGCGCACTCAGCAGCTGAAAACCTCTCTGCCGACTAATCGCGACTTGATCAACAAAATTTATACCTTCGGGTTTCAAAAAATATAACCACTGAGGCTCTTAACCTCAGGACAACAGAACTATGCTGGAGAAAGCATGAGCAACTACAAGATACTCAACAACGATGTTCACAAAGACCTCAGAGTGAACACCAGCAGAAGCGCCCAGTTAGGCGACAACATTATGTACACCATGACCTTTCCCATGGAGTTTAGAGACATCCAGTCCTGCTATCCTATCTTCTTTTGCAAAGACCCAGAATCAGGGCAGCTCTACCCTGCCGCCCTACTTGGCTTTGAACAGGATCAAAACCTGTTTCTAAGTGACAGCGGATGGGATGCGACTTATATACCGCTGATGGTTCGCCGTCATCCTTTTCTGATCGGCTTTCAAGCGAATCCCGACGGTGGCGAAGGCGCTACCAAACCGGTCGTGTCCATCGACTCCGACAGCCCGCGTCTTATTAATAACGCCGGCAGCGAGGAGGGCGAAGCATTGTTTAACCAAGAGGGTGCACCAAGCGATTTTTTACAGACAAGCATAGGCGCACTGGAGTCTATTCATCGCGGCTTAGAGCACAATAAAGGCTTTATAGCAGCACTGCTTGAACATGAACTGCTCGAGTCCTTCAGCTTGGAGATAACCCTCAACGATGGTTCCAATAACCAGCTGATGGGTTTTTACACTATTGCTGAAGAAAAGCTCCAGTCCCTCGACGGCGACACACTAGCCAAATTTAATGCACAGGGTTACCTGCAATCTATCTATATGGCGATTGCCTCTTTCGCCCGTCTGCGCCCAATGATCGATAAGAAAAATGCTCAGCTGGCATAGCCCTGTGCTTAAACGACCACTAGCATCCAGCCTTGTATGCAAGGTGAATCACTGTGCTTGAGATTAAAACCACAGTCAAAATAATCGACGACTGTCGGGCCGATTCGATCCCCGATGCGGTTTTGCACTCAAGCCAACCACTGGTTCTGCGCGGCTTGATTGCTGACTGGCCTCTAGTGGCCGCGGCACAGAGCTCCCCGGAAGAAGCCGCAGACTACCTGCTGTCCTTTGATAGCGGCAAACCCTTGACCGCTATGGTCGGTGATGCGGCTATAAACGGGCATATTTTTTACAACAGCGACCTCAGTGGTTTTAACTTTGAATACCAGCGCCTGCGCCTAGCCGAAGTGTTAGAGCAGCTTGCCGCTCACAGAGATAACAGTGCCCCGCCGACCCTCTATGTTGGCTCCACCAATGTGGATCACTGGCTTCCTGGGTTTCGTCAACACAACGACCTCAACCTGACTGATCACAAGCCTATTGCCAGCGTCTGGATAGGTAACCGCAGCCGTATATCAGCGCACTATGATTTCCCGACGAATATTGCCTGCTGTGCAGCTGGACGGCGACGCTTTACCCTCTTCCCCCCAGACCAACTGGAGAATCTCTACGTAGGTCCTATAGACGTTACGCCAGCCGGACAGCCTATTAGCTTGGTGGATTTTAAAAACCCCGACTACAAGCGCTTTCCTAAATTTCGCCAGGCCCTAGAGACAGCTCAGGTAGTGGAACTGGAGCCCGGCGATGCTATCTTAATTCCGAGCATGTGGTGGCACCATGTGGAAGCGCTCGAGCCCCTCAATGTATTGGTTAATTACTGGTGGCGCGACACACCTAGTTATCTCGGTGGCCCACTGAATGTTTTACAGCACGGGATTCTCGGCTTGCGCGACCTGCCGCCAGAGCAGCGTGAAGTGTGGAAACAGTTGTTTGACCACTATGTATTCAACCCTGACCCAGAACAGTTAGCCCATATTCCCGAGCAGGCCCGCGGCGTACTCAACCCCATTGACGAGGCCACGGCGAAAAAAATTCGCTCTATGTTGGCGCAAAAACTCGGTCATTAAAATAGATTATTGGAGAACCCGGAATGACTGTTAAAAATGTCACCAAGGTAGTGGTTGTCGGCGGCGGCACCGCAGGTTGGATGGCTGCGGCCTCACTGAGCAAGCTTATTGGACCTAATATTCAAGTCTGCGTAGTGGAGTCCGACGAAATCGGCACTGTGGGTGTCGGCGAAGCCACCATTCCCACTATGATGACTCTTCATCAACTGCTTAAAATTGACGAACGGGAGTTTATGGCGGCAGTCCAGGGCACCTTCAAGTTGGGTATTAATTTTGAGAATTGGAATAAACTCGGCGACAGTTATATGCACGCCTTTGGGCGCACCGGTCAGGACTGCTGGGCAGGGGGTTTTCAGCACTTTTGGAGCAGAGGCAAGCAGTTAGGCCTAAGCGAAGACTACGGCCGTTACAGCGCCTCCTACGTGGCTGCTAAGGCAGGGAAATTTGCCACGCTGCCAGATCAGAGGCTTAGCTACGCCTTTCACATGAATGCCACCCTCTATGCCAAGTTTCTGCGCAAGATGGCCGAACAGCATGGCTGCGAACGTATTGAAGGTAAGATTACCCTTGTCGACACTCATAGCGACAATGGGTATATCCAGAGCGTCACGCTGGAGTCTGGGCGCACCATCGAGGGCGATCTCTTTGTCGACTGCAGTGGCTTCCGCGGTCTGTTGATCGATGAGACCCTAGACACCGAATATGAAGACTGGTCCAACTGGCTGCCCTGCGACAGTGCCGTGGCAGTGCAGACGAAATCTGTGAGTGAACCCATCCCCTATACCAGAGCCATAGCACGTGATGCCGGTTGGCAGTGGCGTATCCCGCTGCAATCTCGGGTCGGTAATGGCATGGTATTTTGCAGCAAATTCCTCTCCGATGACGCTGCCATTGAAACCCTATTAAACAATGTCGAGGGCGAGCCCCTAACCAAGCCGCGAATTATCAAATTCCGCACCGGTCAGCGCAAACAGCACTGGAATAAAAACTGCATTGCCCTAGGTCTTGCCGGCGGCTTTGTTGAGCCTCTGGAATCCACCAGCATCCATCTTATTCAGCGTGGTATTATTCGCCTGCTACAGATGTTCCCCCACGAGGGCGTACGACAGCCAGATGTGGTTGAATTCAACCGCCAGATGAGTGACGAGTTTGTCTTTGTGCGAGACTTTATTGTTATGCACTACCATCTCACCCAGCGCGACGACACGCCATTCTGGCGCCACTGTCAGTCGATGGCGATTCCAGACAGCCTGCGTCATCGCCTCGATTTATTTAAACAGACCGGCCGGGTGTTTCAGGAAGCCGGCGATGTCTTCGCCGAAAACAATTGGGTACAGGTGATGCTCGGTCAGGGATTGGTACCAGAACAGTACCATCCGATTGTCGACAGCATGAGTGACCTTGAACTCAGTCAGTTTCTCAAGGGACTCACCGACAAGGTTGATGACCTGGTTAACCAGCTGCCCAGCCATCAGAGTTTTCTCTCAAAGTACTGTCCTGCCGAGTAGGCATAGCTTATATCGCCAATCTATTTGGCTAAGTGCTTCACTATAAAGATCGATATTAGTATAAGCAGCAGACGAAAAAAAACCGCACTGTAACCAGTGCGGTTTTTTTGTATTTCTCAAACTAACTGATTACTGCTTAGCAAAATCAAATGACCAGAAGACACCGTCACCCGTTACAACTACAACCGATAAGAATTCACTGTCAAAGGTCGTTACTGTGTAAGTGATCGACGCAGGAGCGGCAGTAGGAGCCCCGAGCTCAGCGTCGTTGACCACTTTAGCCAGACCCAGATGAGCGCCCTGACCGTTTAAGGTAAGCGTCTCTGCAGCTTCATCATAGACAAACGATGCATCGTTACCGCCATCATGTGGCGCAATAGGCGTTAAACAAGCTCCGTCACCAGCAGCAGCATCCTGCCAAGCTTCAATCCAAGTGGCATCACCCATTTGGTTAGCAAATGTGCCATATTCACCAAATACAAAGGCATCATCAAACAGGCAAGGACGCGCTGCAAGATCATCGGCACTACTGCGGCTGATGGAAAACCACTCTCTGCTGTCAGCAGCTGGACCTACGCCGGCTCCGTCAAGTCTCCAAGTACCTGCAAGCGGAGACGGTTGATCTTTAACTAGATCAAAGGACCAGAAAACACCGTCACCCGTTACAACTACAACCGATAAGAAATCGCCATCGAAGGCAGTTACTGTGTAAGTGATCGACGCAGGAGCGGCAGAAGGAGCCCCGAGCTCAGCGTCGTTGACCACTTTAGCCAGACCCAGATGAGCGCCCTGACCGTCTAAGGTAAGCGTCTCTGCAGCTTCATCATAAACAAACGATGCAGCATTGCCGCCATCATGTGGCGCAATAGGCGCTAAACAAGCACCGTCACCAGCAGTAGCATCCTGCCAAGCTTCAATCCAAGTGGCATCACCCATTTCGTTAGCAAATGTGCCATAGGCACCAAATACGAAGGCATCATCAAACAGACAAGGACGCGCTGCAAGATCATCGGCACTACTGCGGCTAATGGAGAACCACTCTCTGCTGTCAGCAGCCGGACCTACGCCAGCTCCGTCAAGTCTCCAAGTACCTGCAAGCGGAGACGGTTGATCTTTAACCAGATCAAAGGACCAGAAAACGCCGTCACCTGTTACAACTACAACCGATAGGAAATCGCCATCAAAAGTCGTTACTGTGTAAGTGATCGACTCAGGCGCTTCAGCAGATGAACCCAACTCAGAATCGTTGACCACTTTAGCCAGACCCAAGTGAGCACCCTGACCGTTTAAGGTAAGCGTCGCTGCAGCTTCATCATAGACATACGATGCAGCATTGCCGCCATCATGTGGCGCAATAGGCGCTAAACAAGCACCGTCACCAGCAGCAGCATCCTGCCAAGCTTCAATCCAAGTGGCATCACCCATTTGGTTAGCAAATGTGCCATCGGCACCAAATACAAAGGCATCATCAAACAGGCAAGGACGCGCTGCAAGATCATCGGCACTACTGCGGCTAATGGAGAACCACTCTCTGCTGTCAGCAGCTGGACCTACGCCAGCTCCGTCAAGTCTCCAAAGACCGGCTAGGGTAATTGGCTCGGGCTCTACACAACCTTCTATACAGTATTCAACAGCACTCTCATCGGTGGTTGCAGTACCTGCAACACCCTCGACACCGCTGATATCGGTATAGGAAATAGTAAACTCAACCATGCCGTCCATATCGAGCTCAGTCATCGCACGAACAGCAGTCCAGTCGCCAATCTTACCGGAAACATCTGCGGCATAGCCGCCGATGGTAACCTGAGGCTGCATTAAACCTTCGCTGGCTTCAAAAGAGACTGAAATAGAATCGCCCATTTTGGCGGTTCCGTCTGCAGAACCATTTCGGCTCTTAGACTGCTTGATCGAAACACTCAAGAGAGTTGGCGCAACGCCATCAGGACCTGGGTCAGCAGTATTATTGTCAGAAACCGTGTTTCCACCGCCACCGCAAGCTGCAAGAATTAAAGAAAGAGACAGCGCGAAGATCGCACCGAAATGATTTGATTGTCGCAATCCACTGATCCGACTGAGACTGCTTAAAAGCGATCGATATTGCATACTTCCCCCTAAATGACTTCTTTTTATAATTCTTGGAACCTGACACGGCTACTACAGAATTTCGAAGCCTAATTCTCTGCGCCCTGCCCTTCAAGCTCCAGCCTTAAACGGCGAAGGGGGATTTTTATGCGATGAAGTGGCGAATGTGGTGCAAGATCTGAGCTATTGGTGATTAATAGGGGGTTTATAAGGGATTAATAGGAAGTTTATAAGAAAGTATTGCTAAATATTAGAGCCGTTTTCGGCAAATATTAATCTGATTTATTGGCCCCAAGGCACTGGGGAGAGTCCGGCGCCTGCCCTTGGCTCGCAGCCCATTCATCGACACTGTAAGTATGTAAAGCCAGTGCATGTATAGGTCCAGCCAGCTCATCGGCGAGCACGGCATAGATAGCTTGATGGCGCTGCACCTGACGCTTTCCGGCAAACTGATCAGTGACCAAGACCACTTTAAAGTGGGTCTCTGACCCTGCAGGCACCGAGTGCATATAGCTCTCATTAGTGACCTGCAGGACTTCAGTTTTAAACTGGCCGGCTAGCTTATCGATGACGATTTTTTCAATGGGGCCCATTGGCTTACATACCCCCGACAAGGTTGATCATCACACCAGCGGCCACTGCAGAACCAATCACACCGGCAACATTAGGGCCCATGGCATGCATCAGTAGGAAGTTTTGCGGGTTGGCATCCAGACCTACTTTGTTGGCAACTCGCGCGGCCATGGGCACTGCCGAAACACCAGCGGCACCAATTAGCGGATTGACCTTGTGCTTGGCAAAGACGTTCATCAACTTGGCCATCAATACACCGGAGGCAGTACCTATACAGAAGGCTACGGCACCCAGAGCAAGAATACCCATGGTTTCTGGATTGAGAAATTTCTCAGCACTCATTTTTGAGCCAACACCCAGACCCAAGAAGATGGTCACAACATTGATCAATGCATTTTGCGCGGTATCGCTAAGACGGTTTACTACGCCACATTCGCGCATTAGATTACCGAAACAAAACATGCCTAATAAAGGTGCAGCATCTGGTAGCAACATGGCCACCAACAGCAATAGTGCCAGCGGGAAGACTATGCGTTCAGCTTTGGTCACTGGACGCAGCTGAACCATTTTGATCTGGCGTTCCTCTGGCGTCGTCAGTGCGCGCATAATCGGCGGCTGAATAATCGGCACAAGTGCCATATAGGAGTAGGCTGCAACAGCAATTGGCCCGAGCAGATCTGGTGCCAGTTTGCTGGTTACAAAGATCGCCGTGGGTCCGTCAGCACCACCGATAATACCGATGGATGCTGCCTCCTGAATTGTGAAGTCGAAGATGCCAAAATGACTTAGAGCCACTGCACCCACCACAGTGGTAAAGATACCCACCTGAGCCGCAGCACCTAGTAATAAAGTTTTAGGGTTGGCCAGCAGAGGACCGAAGTCGGTCATGGCGCCAACGCCCATGAAGATAAGCAGCGGGAACAAGCCCGTCTCAATGCCCGAGTGATAAATATAGTAGAGCAAACCACCGGGGCTCTCCATATGGCCCATGGCATCGTAAACCGGCGCGGCATCAAAGCCCGCCCCGGGAACGTTGGCCAAAATAGTACCGAAACCGATTGGAACTAGTAGTAGAGGTTCAAAGCCTTTGCTGATCGCGAGATACAGCAGGCCCAGGCCGACAAGCATCATTACCAGCTGACCAGCTTGAATCTGTGCAAGACCTGAACTGGCCCATAAACTGAGTAGATTATCCATTTTTCAAACGACTCCTTAAGCCAGGGTTAGCAACACATCGCCGACAGTTACGCTGTCGCCACTCTTTGCTCTGACCTCAACAATTTGACCGGCTTTTGGCGCACTGACTGATGTTTCCATCTTCATCGCCTCAAGAATCACTATACTTTCCCCTTCGCTGACCTGCTGTCCGGGCTGCACCAGCATCTTGACCACTGTGCCAGCTAGAGGCGCGGTTACGGGCTCGCCACCGGTTGCGGCAACTGCAGCACTGGGTGCTCCAGTAGCAGCTCCAGCTCCAGCAATCGCAGTCACATCGCCGCCGTCACTGACTGCAACTGTGTAGGAGACACCTTCGACTTCTAATGTGTAAATTTCTTCACCAGCGTCATTGGTCTGGGCTTTCGAATTAGCTTTGCCTGTAGGCACTGGCTCAAAGGCGTCTGGATTATCTTTATTCTGTAAAAACTTGAGACCGACCTGTGGGAACAGTGCGTAGGTTAAGACATCATCAATCTGCCCTTCTCCGCTGCTCAGATCAAAACCGTGCTCTGCAGATAGACCCTCTAGCTCTAAGGTCAATGCTTCCAGCTCCGGTGCGATATTGTCCGCGGGGCGACAGGTGATAGGCTCTTCGCCCTCATCCAGAACACGGGCCTGCAATTCAACATTCATTGGCGCAGGTGTGGCGCCATACTCGCCGCGCAGTACGCCAGATGTCTCTTTAGTAATCGACTTGTAGCGCTCGCCAGTGAGTACATTCAATACTGCCTGGGTGCCAACAATCTGCGAGGTAGGGGTAACCAGTGGAATAAAACCCAGGTCTTCACGGACTCGGGGAATTTCAGCCAGAACTTCGTCGATGCGATCTTCCGCGCCCTGCTCGCGCAACTGGCCTTCCATATTGGTCAACATGCCACCAGGGACCTGAGCGACTAAGATGCGTGAATCAACGCCACGCATTGAACCTTCAAACTCAGAATACTTTTTGCGCACTTCCCTGAAGTAAGCGGCAATTTCTTCAAGCTTAACTATATCCAGGCCCGAGTCGCGCTCGGTGCCTTTAAAGATAGACACCACGGATTCCGTCGCCGAGTGACCATAGGTCATGGACATGGAGGAAATGGCGGTGTCGACACGGTCAATACCCGCTTCAACACATTTCATAATAGTGCTGGTGGAAAGACCGGTTGTCGCGTGGGCATGCAACTGCAGTGGGATAGACACCGCTTGCTTAAGCTTGGTAACCAATTCAAACCCGGTATAAGGCGTGAGTAGTCCGGCCATATCTTTAATACAGATCGAATGTGCGCCGGCATCTTCAAGTTGACGACCCATATCCACCCAGCGGTCAATGGTATGCACTGGGCTCACTGTATAAGAGATGGTGCCCTGGGCATGTTTGCCCACCTGAACCACGGCCCGCAATGCCGTTTCGAGGTTGCGCATATCGTTCATGGCGTCAAACACGCGGAATACATCTATCCCATTTATGGCAGCACGCTCAACAAACTTTTCCACCACGTCGTCTGCGTAATGACGGTAGCCGAGAATATTCTGGCCGCGAAACAGCATCTGCTGCGGCGTGTTGGGCATGGCTTTTTTGATCTCGCGAATACGGTCCCAGGGATCTTCACCCAAAAAGCGAATGCAGGAGTCAAATGTAGCTCCACCCCATGACTCCATTGACCAGTAACCAATTTGATCAAGCTTCTCAGCGATCGGAAGCATATCGTCGATACGCATACGGGTTGCAAAGAGAGACTGGTGCGCGTCGCGCAGAACAACTTCGGTAATGCCGAGGGCGGCAGGTGTCGAGGGCATATTCATGTCCATTTTGATATTTTCGTTTAGAGTGCTTTAAAATTGCGTTAAAGGTGCGTAAAGAGTTCGTTTGAAACCGGTATAGCTACTTCTTGTTGCGGTGCTGATCGATCGCAGCCTGTATTACTTTGGCAATGCGTGGCTCAACGCTGGCCTGCACTGGTGAAGTCGCAGTTGCGGCTGAGCTAACAGCAATCTCTGGCTGCTCAACAACCAGCTTGTTCACGACCTTCGACATCAGAGTGGTAACACCCACTAGCAGGGTCAAAAAGGTAAAGACTGTGCCCATACCATAGAGCATCAGATCTAAGCCTTGCGAGATCAGTGTTGAGTCCATCGGAGATCCTAGATAATGCAAAAATGAGTTGAGAGCGGCCATGGAATGGCCAGACGGCAAAACTATAGCAATACCGCGATTATTTGCAAGTATGCCTTTGCTTTCCATCGCGGGAAACCTACAATTCACCTCAAATTTCAGCTTCGCTCTTTATTTAGAGCCTCCAAGACCCAAGGAACGCCACAATCATGCGCATCAAAGAGCTTCTCAATCAGCGATTTTCCGCCGCCATGCAGGCCGCGGGAATCCCCAGCGAATGCTCGCCGACTCTGGCGCTAAGTGGCAAACCCCAGTTTGGCGATTATCAGGCTAACGGCGCCATGGGTGCGGCCAAACGCCTAAAAATGAATCCTCGGGAGTTGGCGGAAAAAATTATTCAGCATGTGGATCTCGAAGGCATTGCCGACAAACTTGAAATTGCCGGTCCTGGCTTTATCAATATCCACCTTAATAACGCCTTTTTGACCGCTAGCCTCAGCACAGATACTCTTTATACCAAGAGTGAATTAGATCAGAACGGAAACCAGCAAAGAGTCGTAGTAGATTACTCATCACCCAATCTCGCCAAAGAGATGCATGTAGGCCATCTGCGCTCCACCATTATTGGTGATGCGGTTGCTCGGGTTCTTGAATACCAAGGCCATACAGTCCTGCGTCAAAACCATATGGGAGACTGGGGCACTCAGTTCGGCATGTTGATTGCGGAACTGGAACAGCAGCTCAGCGAAGGAGAACAGGCGGAGTTAGCTCTGGGTGATTTAGAACTGTTTTATCAGCAGTCAAAAAAGCACTTCGATGCGGACCCAGAGTTTGCCGATACAGCCCGCGCCTATGTGGTTAAGCTGCAATCTGGCGATGCCCACTGCCGCACCCTGTGGCAGAAATTTATTCAGGTCTCCGTAGCCCATAATCTGGAGATCTACTCGCAGCTCAATGTCGGCCTCACCGCCGACCATATTATGCCCGAGAGCGCCTACAACGATGATCTACAAAATGTTCTCGATGACTTGCAGGCCAAAGGTTTAGCCGTTGAGAGTGATGGCGCCCAGGTTGTCTTTCTCGACGAACTGGCGGACAAGAATGGCGATCCATCGCCGATGATAGTACAAAAATCCGGTGGCGGTTTTCTCTATGCCACCTCGGATCTCGCTGCTATGCGCTACCGTGTTGGCCAGCTCCAGGCCGATCGTATTCTCTACTTTATTGATGCACGACAATCTCTGCACATGAAGCAGGTTTTTACCGCTGCCCGCAAAGCTGGCTATGCCTCCGATGCAGTGAGCCTTGAGCATCACCCCTTCGGCACCATGATGGGTAAGGATGGCAGACCGTTTAAAACCCGCAGTGGCGGAACCGTGAAGCTCGCCGACCTGCTGGTGGAAGCCGTAGAACGTGCCGAGCAGTTGCTGCGCAGCAAAAATACCGATCTTGGCGAAGACGATATCAAAAACATTGCCCGCAGTGTGGGCATAGGCGCGATCAAGTACGCTGATCTGAGCAAGACCCGCACCAATGATTATATTTTTGACTGGGACTCAATGCTCTCATTTGAAGGCAATACGGCTCCATATCTGCAATATGCCTACACTCGGATACGCAGTATTTTTCGCAAGGCCGGAATTAGCGCCGAAAGCTTCAGCGCCGAGATCAGCATTACCGAGCCCCAAGAAAAAGCCCTGATTATGAAGTTGCTACAGTTTGATGATCTGGTGGATCAGGTTGCAGCTGAAGGCTACCCGCATATTTTGTGTAACTATGTCTATGAACTGGCCAGCGCCTATATGACCTTTTATGAGCACTGCCCAGTGCTAAAAGATGAAGTGCCTGAAGAGATTCAGAAAAGCCGCCTGCAACTGTGCAAACTGACCTCAGAAACTATTGCCAAAGGTCTCGACCTGCTGGGTATTGAAGTAATGGAGAAGATGTAAGCGGCTTTTGAATAGCCGTTTTGAATAGCCGCTCTAAATAGCGGCTTTTTTTGGCCCCTCTTAAAGCACTAGCCTAGACAACTACTTGCCCAAGCGGCTTCGGTAGAGCGCAGTAGTCACTGGATCAAAACAGCAAAACACCACTGATTCAATCAATGGATTTCTTTGCAGACCTAACTTAACTTGTTGAATAGCAACCTTGATTGCACGGTTGGCGGGAAAGCCGAGAGGTCCACAGCTGATTGGCGTAAAGGCGATGCTGCGAACATTGTATTGCTTGGCCAAGCCCATAGCTTTGCTGTAGCAGGAGGCCAGATGCAGCTCTTCCTGATAATCTCAACCACGCCAGCGTGGGCCTATGGCCTCAATAAAGATCTTATCTGTCTCTTTACTTAGATCTTTACTTAGATCTTTACTTAGATCTTTACTTAGATCTTTATTCATATTGGCGACAATCTGCACATCGCCCACTCTTAGTGGTATCAGACCATCGCCACTGGCCATTGCCAGCATCTCAACCGCAGTACTCTGAGAGTAACAGCTGACTATAATATCAACATTAAGAGTGGCGACGTTTCCTTGATGAATTTTTATCCGGTGCACTTTTTTGCCGTCCTTCCCGCCTAAAACTAGATTCTGCCAGTATATGGCAAAGTACTTAACGGAATGTTGACAGCCATCTCAATGTTGGCGGCAAGCTGCTACTCACCGCACACTGAGCAACTACGCGCCACCTCTAAGCTTCGTGCGCATATCGTCAAACTGAGTGCCAACAGCATCACTAACCGCTGGGCTGCGCAGACTCACTAGCACAACTGCGATGAAGGACAGGATAAAGCCGGGTACCAGCTCATAAATATCAAATAGGCCACCACTGAGCTGAGACCAAACCATCACTGTCACCGCACCCACCAGGATACCCGCCAGGGCACCCTGAGACGTCATGGAGCGCCAGTAAAGGCTGATTAAAATAGCGGGACCCAGGGAAGCGCCAAGACCGGCCCAGGCATAACTGACCACATCCAACACCTTGCTATCAGGATCCATAGCCAGCGCCGATGCAACCATTGCCAGCACAATCACGGCAATGCGACCCACTTTCATGCGCGTTTCAGCGGAGAGAGACTTCTTCACCATCAGTGGATATAAATCCTCAGCCAGTGCTGCAGAGCAGACCAACAGCTGGGAATCTACGGTACTCATAATCGCCGCGAGAATCGCCGCCAATAGAATACCCGCAACTAGTGGATGGAAAACCAAACTGGTCAGGGTGATAAAGACTTTTTCCGGATCCGCTAAGGGTTCATTTAAATAAGCGATACCGCAGAAACCCACCAAAATAGCCATCAGATAACCGAAAGATGCCCAGCTGACACCAATAACCGTGGCTACGCCAGTCTCATCCGCAGAGCGGATCGCCTTAAAACGGGCGAGAATATGGGGCTGACCAAAGTAACCCAAGCCCCAGCCGAGCAGACCGAAAATCGTCAGCCAACCCAGCGGCTCTCCTGCGGCGTTGGTAAACATATTTAACAACTCAGGATTAGCCACCTCGATGGTAGCCACAGCAGAAGAGACACCGCCCACATTATCAATCACTAGCACTGGCACAGCGACCAGAGCAATTAGCATCAGTAAACCCTGAAACACATCGGTCCAGGAAACAGCTAAAAAGCCTCCGAATAATGTGTAAAACAGAATCAAGATGACACCGACAAAGACTGCAAGATAGTAGTCGAGACCAAACACCACATTGAATAATTTACCACCGGCAATCAGACCTGAGGCCACATAGAAAAGAAAGAACAACAAAATACTGATCGCGGCAATCGACTTCAGCCACACTTTTGAATCCTGAAAACGACGCTGCAAATAAGCTGGAATGGTCACGGCATCATCGAGCATCTCGGTATAGATGCGCAGACGTTTGGCCACTAACATCCAGTTGGCTGCGACACCAATGGTTAGACCCAGAGTAATCCACGCTGCCTCTAGACCCGCCAAATAGGCATATCCCGGCAGACCCAAAAGAATCCAGCCGCTCATATCTGAGGCGCCTGCACTAATTGCGGTGACTAATGGAGAGAGTTTGCGGCCGCCGAGGAAGTAATCAGTGGCGTCTTTGGTTTTGCTGTAGGCATAGATTCCGATCGCTAAAACGATGATTACATAGAGCAGAAAAGCGATGGTGGTAGGTAGTGACAGTTGAGACATGAGACCCCTTGATGCTGCTGTTATTTTTTTACGTGACTAATTTGAGTGGCTAACAGGCTAACATGTCCACTAAAGATTAATCGCTTTAATCTCAATCGAATGATCAACCTCATCACGGACAATTTGCAAAGTTTCAAAATCGAATAGCTCAGTGTCGGCAAGCTGTGAGGGCGAAATGCTTTTTATCGAACTAAAAATACTCTCAATACGACCTGGGTACTGGCGTTCCCAATTGACTAACATCTCTTTAACCACGTTGCGTTGCAGGCCATCTTGAGATCCGCAGAGGTTGCAGGGAATAATCGGGAACTCTTTCAGCTCCGCCAGTGCCACCAGATCATCTTCGCGACAATAGGCCAGCGGGCGAATAACAATATTCTTTTTATCATCGGAAAGTAATTTCGGCGGCATGGCCTTGAGTTTGGACTGATAGAACATATTCAAAAACAAGGTTTCGACAATATCATCTCGGTGATGACCCAGGGCCACCTTGGTACAGCCGATCTGCTCAGCAAAGCCATAGAGAGTGCCACGACGCAGACGCGAGCAGAGGCTGCAGTAGGTTTTTCCTTCAGGAACCTTGCTGGTGACGATGCTGTAGGTGTCTTTCTCGAGGATATGGTATTCGATATCGAGCTTATCCAGATACTCGGGCAATACATGTTCAGGGAAGCCCGGCTGTTTCTGATCCAAATTCACCGCCACCAGCTCAAACTTGATTGGCGCGCTAGCCTGGAGACCCATAAGAATATCCAGCATGGCATAGGAATCTTTGCCACCGGAAAGACAGACCATAATACGGTCACCCTCTTCGATCATATTGTAATCGGCGATCGCTTTGCCCACATTGCGGCGCAGACGTTTCTGCAGTTTGTTGGCTTCCAGCTGGTTTTTGCGGATCGACATTGAGGCGGCTCTGAGTGCGGTGGTTTAAAAGCCGGCTATTGTAATTGCAGGATGGGGTTTCACCAAGTCGTATGTTGGTATTGGCTGATGGGGCAGTTTGAGGTTCGAAACCATCCCCAGCCTGTCAGCCTGAGCGAAGCCGAAGGGTCTCCTTACTGTATGGCACCTGCAGCTAGGAATAACACGGTAATTCAAGAGTTTGCTGCCGACGGCAGGAGATCCCTCCACTGCGGTCGGGATGACAGTAGTGGCGGTCGGGATGACAGTAGTGGCGATCGCGATCACTAAACATATCTTGTCATCCTGAGCGAAGCCGAAGGATCTCCATCAGCACGGCAGAGACCCCATCGGTGCTCGAAACCAAAAACCTACAACGGCCAGCGCGTCTCCGGCGCATTAATCCGCTTGTCATAGGCATACTCAATATCCCCACTAAAACCTAAAATATACAGCGCCTTACTGTCCTCAGCATAATGCGAAAACAAACGAATCAACTGCCGATCGCCGTCGCCAGCGCCAAACTCATTCCGGTACCAGGAAAAAATCCGCGACACCCGCAGCTCATCCTTAGACACAGTCAAACCCCGAGGATGATTGATAAACTCCCGGGCGTACTGCTTTAGTAACTTATCAGTATTGGCCCCAGTAAACGCCTGAGCATGAATCGCCGGACAGCCAACCGAAGCGCAGCTGAGACCAAAGACCATTTTGTAGTCCTGCCATACAGGCCGCAGAATCCGCTGATCTATATCCGCCACTGACAACTTCTTGTTAGCCACGGTGACCCGACGCTTACGACTACTCTTGTCACGCTCGACAGAAGTCACGGGATAGGCCTTGAGCAGCCCTTGCAACGTCAGAGCATTATAGAGATTCAACCAATAGGCCTTCTGCTCAAGCTTGCGATAATCTCGGGGGTCGATGGACGCCATCTTGGCAATATATTTATCCAACCCCCTGGAGTCACGACGAGAGACATCAGCATAGCGAAAGCGGAGAATCCCCGAGGGATGGTTGCTCACCACATAGATTTTTAAAAAGCCATCAAAGGTTGAATGATCTATAATAGCAGCGTTGGTCTCGTCGCTACTATTCCACATAGCCCAGTCTTTTTTGGCTATGGCATTTGATGCGCAAGAAAGACCCATTAGGACGATCAAGAATAATTTGAACCGCTGCATAAACAACTCCGTTTGACTCTGTTTTTAAGGTGAAAATATTGTTCTAGACTGTCTAAAGTAGTCCTAAAGTAGCTCTAAAGTAGCTCTAAA
>Ga0075443_10000037_pt1 | contig 51007 bp, 48 predicted proteins | sample CoawatmetaG00DNA_3_FD_71583 | JGI IMG/M metagenome (GOLD analysis project Ga0075443, IMG submission 71583) | Marine microbial communities from the West Antarctic Peninsula - Coastal water metaG006-DNA | ecosystem: Environmental > Aquatic > Marine > Coastal | place: Atlantic Ocean: West... | reverse complement strand
GTGTATTCCGGTTTAACATTGGCGAGGCCCTAAAGGGTGCAAAGGGGTTCCAAGTGCCGCTTGCTGCCCTGCTCGGCGCAACGCCCGGCTGTGGTGGCGCGGTTGTGGTTGTGGCTGCGTATTCATCAGGCAACGTGGGCTTTGGTGCTGTGGTTGCGACGCTGACTGCCACGATGGGCGACGCCGCGTTTCTGCTTATTGCGACCCGCCCTGATGTGGCGATGGTTGTGTTGCCACTGTCATTTGCGATTGGCATTGCGTCGGGTTGGATCGTTGATGCGTTTTCACGCGAAGATATGACCGCGAACACCAGTGCGCATTGCGAGCTGGCGCCGCTGATCGGGAAGACCCGCTTTCGCGACTATGCGTTTTTGGCAGCCGCCGCACCAGGTTTGCTGATTGGCGCGACGCAGCTTTCTGGCGCAAATGTCTACGACGTTTATGGATCAATGGTGACCGTTGTGGGTCTGATTGGGACATCGATTGGCCTGCTCATCTGGGCCACATCAATTGTGACTGCGATGACAAATGAAAACGATAGCCCGCTAACACGCATGGCCGAGGAAACGGCGTTTATTTCGGTTTGGGTGATCGGGGCTTATCTGGCCTATGACTATATTGTTGCGTTCACCGGCTTGGACCTTGAATTGATGTTCAGCACGGTCGCCCCATTGCTGCCGCTGATCGGCGTTGCAATTGGCCTTATCCCCGGATGTGGACCGCAGGTTTTGGTGACAACATTGTACATCAACGGGCTGATCCCGTTTTCCGCCCTGATGGGAAATGCGATTTCTAATGACGGTGACGCGCTGTTCCCAGCGATCGCATTGAACCCGCGCGCCGCGATCTGGGCGACGATTTATTCAACGATACCAGCGACGATGGCTGCATATGGGTTCCATATCTTTGCGCCTAATTTCTTGAACTAATCCGTCTGTTGCCCCAAGCCTGTCCAACCGCTAGGTTTATGCAAACGGAGGATCAAAATGTCGACACGCCTAACATTCAAAGAAATGTGCGCCAATTTTGACGTGACCCCTCGGACGTTGCGATACTATGAATATATCGAATTGCTGACCCCTGACAAAGAAGGCCGGTCGCGGTTCTATGGCACCCGCGAAGTGGCGCGCATGACGTTGATTTTGCGCGGACGCAGATTTGGGTTCTCGCTTGAAGAAATCCGGCAATGGCTGATGATCCGTGAAAATGAAGGCACCACTGCGCAAATGCAGCACTGGGTGAGCCTTGCAGATGGCCAGATTGTCGCGTTGATAGAGCAGCAAAAGCAGTTGCAAGAAACATTGGACGAGTTGCAAAAGCTGCGCGACCTCACGGCAAAAACCCTCGGGTAATCGGCTGAATCCCCTGATTTATGGGCAACCGCTCGTTTTTTTTCATCATCTTTCCGTTTGCATAAGTTGCGCATTACCTGGCGTCATCTTTGCTTACCTTTCGTCAAGTCAGATATGACGTAGCGTTCCGTTTACGTTAACGTCAATTTGTCTTGTATGCTCATTCATGAATTTGCAGGTGTAAGGCATCAAGCCACGCATGAATGGGACCGCAACCATGACGACAGATACAATGAGCATCCGCGAAATGTGCCTCACATTTGATGTAACGCCGCGCACATTGCGATTTTACGAGAGCAAGGAACTGCTGTTCCCGGTGCGCGACGGCCAACGCCGTTTGTTCACCAAGCGCGACCGCGCCCGCCTTAAACTGATCCTGCGCGGCAAGCGCTTCGGCTTTAGCCTTGAGGAAATCCGCCAGCTTTTGGATTTGTACCACATGAACGACAGCCAAGAGACGCAGCTGTCCAAGACCTATGAATTTGCCGAGCACCACTTGGCTGCGATGGAATCCCAAAAGGCCGAGCTGGACGAGGCTATTGGCGAGCTGAAAACACAAATGGAATGGGGTGCCAAAAAGTTGGCCACTATTTCAAAGGACCAATCGGCGGCCTAACCGCCACCCCACCTTAACAGAGAGACATCTGACATGCCGATCTACAACGCCCCCGTCAAAGACTTGCAATTTGTTCTGCACGACCTGCTGAAGGTATCAGAGCAAGACATTCCAGGGTTTGAGGATCTCGACCATGACTTCACTAGCGCTGTGATCGAAGAGGCCGGCAAGGTCGCGTCAGAGGTGTTGGCCCCGCTCAATATGGTCGGTGATGTCGAAGGCTGTGTGTTGGAAAACGGCGTTGTGCGCACGCCCAAGGGTTTCAAAGACGCGTTTAAGGTCATGAAAGACGGTGGTTGGACGGCGATGGATTGTGATCCAGAATATGGTGGCCAAGGCCTGCCGTATGTGATGCACACCGCCGCCCAAGAATTGATGGTGTCTGCCAATATGGCGTTCCAGATGTATCAGGGCCTGACCCACGGCGCGTATTCCGCGATCCATGTGCATGGGTCGGACGCGCAAAAGCAAAAATTCCTGCCCAAAATGGTCACATGCGAATGGACCGGCACGATGAACCTGACAGAACCGCATTGCGGCACCGATCTGGGGTTGATGCGCACTAAGGCGGTTCCGCAAGACGACGGGTCTTATAAAATCACTGGCCAGAAGATTTTCATCTCGGCGGGTGACCACGATATGGCAGATAACATCATTCACCTTGTATTGGCCCGCATTCCCGGCGGTCCCGATGGCATCAAAGGCGTGTCCTTGTTCATCGTCCCAAAGATCATCGTAAACGACGATGGGTCCTTGGGTGATCACAACGGCGTATCGGTCGGCAAGATCGAAGAGAAAATGGGCATCCACGGCAATGCAACTTGCATCATGAATTATGACGGCGCCGAGGGCTATATGATCGGCGAGATGCACAAAGGCATGCGTGCGATGTTTGTTATGATGAACGAAGCCCGTTTGGGTGTGGGCCTGCAAGGTTACGCCCAAGCAGAGGTGGCGTATCAAAACGCAGTCGCTTATGCGAATGACCGCCTGCAGGGCCGCGCCGTCACCGGCGCTGAAAACCCAGAGGGCCCTGCTGATCCGCTGATCGTGCATCCTGATATTCGCCGTAATTTGATGGATCAAAAATCGTTTGTGGAAGGTGCGCGTGCGCTGACCCTTTGGGGTACGTATCTGATCGACCGCGCGCACAAGAACGATGATGCCGACGCCGATGGTCTGATTTCCCTGCTCACCCCAGTGATGAAAGGTTTCCTGACCGACAAGGGATTTGAATACGCGACTGCGGCCCAGCAAGTTTACGGCGGTCACGGGTATATTGAAGAATCCGGCATGTCCCAATTCGCCCGCGATGCCCGTATTGCGATGATCTATGAGGGTGCGAATGGCGTTCAAGCCTTGGACCTTGTTGGTCGCAAGCTGGCCCAAGATGGCGGCAAGCACGTCATGGCGTTTTTCGACATGGTCAAGACGTTTATCAAAGACAACGAAGGCAACGCCACCCTGAAGGCCGATTTCCTGGATCCGTTAAAAGCCGCGTCAAAGGATATGCAAGCGGCTGGTATGTATTTCATGCAAAACGGTGTGAAGAACCCGAACCATGCGTTGGCTGGATCATATGATTTCATGCACATGATGGGTCACGTCTGCTTTGGCTTGATGTGGGCCCGCATGGGCAAAGCTGCGATGGACGCGCTAGAGGCTGGTGCCTCTGACAAGGAGTTCTACGAGACAAAAATTGCCACCGGTCGCTATTACATGGCCCGTCAGTTGCCTGCGACGGCGATGCATTTGGCGCGCATCAACACAGGCGCCGATACCGTGATGGCGCTGGAGGCGTCGCAATTTTAAAGACATGATGGGTTAAAACCCATCCTACGAAATAAAGGAACGCCCTATATGCCCAAGCGTCTGCGATTAACCCGCCGTTTCCCCGTTGCCATGACAGAGGACGGGTATCGCAGGCTCAAGCGGTTTGCATCGGACAGTCAGTTAGAAGAAGGCGAGGCGCTGTCGTTTTTGTTCGAGAATTTTAATTCAGTGATCAATGAGGACACGTTTGGCCAGCGATTGAAAATGTTTCAGAACGAGCTCGAGGACCGCAAGCGTTGAAAAGATGAGTATTTGGGACAAAGCGAGGGCAAAGGCCCGACACTCAGAGAGCTCTCCGTGTGTTTTGGAGGCGCAACAAAGACTGTCGGGGCCTCGCTTCGTACGGTCATCGGCTCTCGAGCCTGTACCGCCCTGTTAGTTTTCAACATCGTGCTTAGGTATGAGTTAATCGCGGGCATCTTTATCTCGCTTCGTTCTAAATACTCAAAATACCGCGTCCACTATGTGGCGCACCATCTGGGAGGATATTCGACATGACCATGAAGTTGCATTGCTTTGGCGAAAGCGGGAACGCTTATAAAGCCGCATTGACGCTAACGCTTGCCGACCAGTCTTGGGAGCCTGTGTTTGTTGATTTTTTCAACGGCGCCACACGTTCCGACGAATTCCGCGACCTTAACGTCATGGGAGAAGTCCCTGTGCTCGAAGACGGCGACATGGTGCTGACCCAATCAGCCGTCATTCAAGATTATATCAGTTCCAAATCCGGCAAGCTGGGGGGCAAATCTGCCGCTGAGCGTCGTGAGGTGTTGCGGTGGATGTTTTTTGACAACCACAAGGTGAGCGGCATTGCCGGTATGTTGCGGTTTCAGATGAATTTTCTGCCTGAAGCAAAACGTAACGCCGATGTCATTGGATTTATGTCGATGCGTCTTGCCGCCGCGTTGAAGGTCATGGAAGCCCATCTATCTGATCGTGACTGTCTAGCAGCTGAGGCCATAACCATCGCTGATATCGCATGCGCCGGATACTTGTTTTACCCAGAGCCGTTCACGTTTGACCGTGCCGATTACCCTCATATCAACCGCTGGCTAGACGCGATTGCCGCCACGCCTGGTTGGAAACACCCTTATGATTTGATGCCCGGCTCGCCTGCTGACCGCGCCTAAAGGAGACCCCAAATGACCGAAGCTTATATCTATGACGCCGTGCGTACCCCGCGCGGCAAGGGCCGCAAAGACGGCAGTTTGCACGAGGTGACATCTGCCCGCTTATCCGCTGGCATCATGAACGCCCTCAAGGACCGCAATGACATGCAAGGTCATGCCGTTGAGGATGTGATTTGGGGCAATGTCACCCAAGTCGGTGAACAGGGTGGCTGTTTGGCCCGTACTGCTGTGTTGGCGTCTGAGCTTGATCAATCGATCCCCGGTCTGTCGATTAACCGCTTTTGTGCCTCTGGCATGGAGGCCGTGAACTTGGCTGCCAACCAGATCAAAGGCGGCGCTGGTGGCGCATATATCGCCGGTGGCGTTGAGATGATGGGCCGTGTTGCCATGGGGTCTGACGGTGCTGCGATTGCCGTTGATCCGTCGATTGCGATGGATACAAATTTTGTCCCGCAGGGCATTTCAGCGGACATTATCGCGACTGAATATGGCTTTAGCCGCGACGAAGCCGATCAGCTGGCTGTTGAAAGCCAGAACCGTGCGGCTGCCGCGTGGGCTGACAACCGGTTTAACCGGTCAATCGTACCTGTCACAGATATGAACGGCCTGACCATTTTGGACCGCGACGAATACATGCGTCCAGGAACAGATATGCAAGCATTAGGATCATTGAACCCCGCGTTTCAGATGATGGGCGAACAGATGCCCGGCTTTGATAAAGTCGCGCTGATGAAGTATCCGCATCTGGAAAAGATCAACCACATCCACCACGCGGGCAACTCGTCTGGTATCGTCGATGGTGCCGCTGGTGTGTTGGTTGGGTCCAAGGAATGGGGCGACGCGATGGGTTTGAAACCGCGCGCCGTCATTCGTGCCACAGCCAAGATCGGCACTGATCCGACCATCATGTTGACCGGTCCGGTCCCTGTCACTGAGAAAATTTTGGCCGATAGCGGTATGTCGATCAGCGACATAGATCTGTTTGAAGTCAACGAGGCGTTTGCGTCCGTGGTTCTGCGGTTCATGCAGCGATTTAACGTCGATCATAGCCGCGTTAACGTCAACGGCGGCTCAATTGCGATGGGCCACCCGTTAGGTGCCACCGGTGCGATCATCATTGGCACGCTGCTGGATGAGCTAGAGCGTACCGGCAAATCCACGGGTCTTGCCACGCTTTGCATCGCATCCGGCATGGGTGCCGCCACAATCATTGAACGCGTGTAAGGAGCATCTGACATGACTGACTTTATTATGAAAACCGATGCTGACGGCGTGGCCACGATTGTGTGGGATACCGTTGGCAAATCCATGAACGTGATGAGCCGCGACAGCATGCAGGTTCTGAATACGCTGATAGATGACGCGTTGGCCGATGATGCCGTCAAAGGCGTGATCATCACGTCTGGTAAGGCTGGCAGCTTTGCTGGTGGCATGGACCTGAATGTGCTTGCGTCAATCCGTGATGAGGCAGGCGAAAGCCCTGCCCAAGCCCTGTTTGATTTCACGATGGCTGGCCATACGATGCTGCGCAAGATTGAGCGTGCAGGCATGGATCCAAAGACCAACAAAGGCGGCAAGCCGATTGCCGCTGCCCTGCCAGGCACAGCGCTTGGCATTGGGCTTGAGCTTCCATTGGCCTGTCACCGCATTTTTGCTGCCGACAACGCAAAGGCCAAAATCGGCCTGCCAGAGATCATGGTTGGTATCTTTCCCGGTGCCGGCGGCACGACCCGTCTGGTCCGCAAGATGGGTGCGATGGCCGCAAGCCCGCTGTTGTTAGAAGGTAAGATGAACAGCCCGCAGGCCGCGTTGCGTGCGGGCGTTATCGACGAGGTTGTTCCAGCGGGTGAATTGCTGACGGCTGCCAAGGCTTGGGTTCTGTCCGAACCCAAAATTGTCAAACCTTGGGATGAAAAGGGTTATAAAATGCCCGGCGGTGCGCCGTATCATCCGGCTGGTTTCATGACGTTTGTTGGTGCCTCTGCGATGGTCAACGGCAAGACCCAAGGCGCATATCCTGCCGCCAAAGCATTGTTGTCGGCCGTGTATGAAGGTGCGTTGGTGCCGTTTGATACGGCGTTGAAAATCGAGGCGCGGTATTTCACCCAAGTTCTGATGAACCCGTCATCAAGCGCGATGATCCGGTCTTTGTTCATCAACAAAGAGGCGCTTGAGAAGGGTGCCAATCGCCCTGATGTGGCTGACCAAAAGGTGACCCAAGTTGGTATCATCGGTGCTGGCATGATGGGAGCAGGCATTGCGCTTGTGTCCGCGTTGGCTGGTATCAAGGTTGTGCTGATCGACGCCAAGCAAGACGCGGCTGATCGCGGTAAAGATTACACTGCGACCTATATGGACAAGGGGATTTCCCGCAAAAAGGCGACCGTTGAGAAGAAGGACGCGGTGCTTAGTCTGATCACTGCGACAACTGATTACGCAGCCCTAAAGGGCTGTGATCTGGTGGTCGAGGCGGTGTTCGAGGATGTGGCTGTTAAGGCCGAGGTCACCAAAAACGTGCAGGCCGTTACTGGCCCTAATTGCGTGTTTGCGACCAACACATCGACCTTGCCGATCACTGAATTGGCAAAGGCTGCGGTGGATGCTGAGACCTTTATCGGTATCCATTTCTTTAGTCCTGTCGACAAAATGGCGTTGGTCGAAATCATTAAGGGTAAGCAAACTGGCGATGTGGCTGTGGCCAAGGCGCTTGATTTCGTGCGCCAAATTCGCAAGACGCCGATTGTTGTGAATGACGAGCGGTTCTTTTATGCGAACCGCTGTATCCTGCCTTACGGTAAAGAAGGCATTCGGATGGTCAGCGAAGGTGTGGCACCTGCGCTTATTGAAAACGCTGCTAAGCTTTTGGGCTTTCCGGTTGGTACGCTTCAGCTAACAGACGATACAACGATCACGCTAAATGCTGCGATTGCACGCGCGACAAAAGCGGCGATGGGCGACGCCTATCTTGATGCGGTCACTGACGAGGTTCTGTTTTTCCTTGAAGATGCAGGGCGGCTTGGTCGTAAGGCTGGCGCTGGTTTCTACAATTACGATGCTAAGGGCAAACGCGATGGTTTCTGGGAAGGTCTTGGCGAGAGATACCCGCTTTTGGAAACCCAGCCTGATCTGATCGACGTCCAGCACCGCCTAATGTTTGCCCAAGTTCTGGAGGCTGTTCGCGCGTTGGAAGAAGGCGTGCTGGAAGACATCCGCGAAGGCGATGTTGGTGCGATCTTGGGTTGGGGCTTTGCGCCGTGGTCCGGTGGTCCGTTTAGCTGGTTGGATATCATTGGCACGCCGTATGCCGCCGAGCGGTGTGACGAGCTGACTGAGCAATTCGGCGACCGCTTTGCCACACCTGCGCTGCTACGCGAAATGGCCGATAAGGGTCAGTCGTTTTATGGCCGTTTTGATAAGAGCGCTAAAGCTGCTTAAGCGAAGTTTGAGATTGGGAAAGGGCGTGGACTGCGAGGTCTGCGCCCTTTTTTTATGCGGGGTCAAATGTGTAATTTGACCGTGTTATGTCATCTGCACAGAGCGACTTTATCAGCGATGCGTCCGCGTCATTGTAGAATGGCCGCCAATCACGCGGGCGGGTGGATTGATTGATGTGTTCAATAGTTAGCTCGAACCCTAAGTGTTTCCAAAGCGGTTGCAGATCGTCCGCTAAGTGTTCGATACGAAAGAATAAAGCTGTGTCGTTCACGTAGGACGCATAGGGATTTTTCAGCACGCTTGCGCGGGTTTGGTCCGAATTTAGGAACGTGCTGAAACCCGTTGATTGCGCCAATTTAACGACCGGATGCGCAAACGACTGCGCCTTTAGCCATGTGTAATAGCTAACCATCCGGTCCCACGGATTGCGCACCAATGTGAAGATGAACATGCCCGTCGGATCAACCGCACCTTCCATGTCCGACAGCGTGCTGTGTTTCCAAACACGCCCCTTGGCGGAAAGCGATTTCAGGCGGGCCTTGCGTCGTTTCGCCTTGGGTGTGTCGCCGATTAAAATGTCATCGCGCATGGCCCGCTGTTCAAGTGCTGTCGCCAGCGCGGTGCCCCCGGTTTTGGGGATATGCACAAAGATATAATTTCGCCCCGGCGAGATGATCATGGGTCGGACCGCACCGTGATAATGACGCCTGCCCCGACGATTAGCGCCATGCCGATCAGACCTAACAGCGGCACGGTTTCACCCCACAGAGTCCATGCCCAAAAGCTTGCGAAAATTAGCAGCGAGTATTCAAAAATGGCGACGCTTGAAGCCTCGCCGATTTGGTAGCCACGAAACACGGACGCGATCCCGATAAGCGCGCCGATCGCAAGCACCGCGTACCAACCGAGCATTGTCCCAGTGACCGGCATCCAGCCACGCAGCGGAAACCCTTCGGCACCAAGTGCCCCGCCACTTGGCAAAACCAATATGCCGATGCCGCCGAAAATCAGGAGCATGACAAAAAACCATGCGGTCAATGTCAGGGTGTGCTCGCCTTCGCACCACGCGCGTGTCGCGATGGCGCCGATGGCGTAAAGCAGGCCTGCAAAAATCGGCAAAAATGAAATGGGGTCAAGCGCGCTGGGGTCAGGTCGGATCACCATGAGCGCGCCTAGAAAACCGATGCCAACCGCGAACCAGCGTATTGGCCCCACGGATTTGCCCTGAAAAATGACCGAGATGATCAGCACAAATAACGGTGCGGTGAACAGCCCTGCGATTACCACTCCGATGGGCATAATCGCGATGCAGCCAAAGTAGATCAGCAACGCGCCTGCTTGGAACAAGCTGCGCCCAATGACCGCAAGCGGTTTGCGTGGCCACAGCGCGCCCGCACCAAAAGCCGATGCGACGATCAGCGCACTCAGGACTAAACTGCTCCGGATAAAGTGGAACTGCCAAAGCGAGCTGTCGGAGGATATGTACGGCAACAGATTATCGGTAAACCCAAGCGTCATCATGCCCGCGAGGATCAGAAAGGCTGCTTGCCGTGGTTGCACCGTTGCTATCATCTGTTTCATCCCGATGAAATCGCCCATTGATTTAAATGTCTTACATATCCTAATGTCGCGGAAATAGCGCGTTGGGAGGATACACCTATGGGATGGATGGCTGATGAAACCGGCTTGGGCAAGTGTGAAGCGAACTATATTCCACTGACGCCCCTTTCACACCTCAACCGCGCAGCGGTTGTTTTTGCTGACCGCGAGGCGCTGATCTATGGCGATATCCGCCTCACGTATGCGCAGTATCATGGCCGTGTGACGCGGCTGGCGTCTGCCTTGACCAAGGCGGGCATCCTATCTGGTGATGTTGTCGCGACGTTGTTGCCGAATATTCCAGCCCAGTCCGAGGCCGCATTTGGTGTGCCAGCTTGCGGGGCTGTCCTAAACACGATCAACACCCGTTTGGACGTCGACACGGTCGCATATATTTTCGACCACGGTGGGGCCAAGGCTGCGCTGGTCGACAGTCAGTTCCTGCCGATGGTTATGCAAGCGGTCGCGCTGATGGATGGCCCTGCCCCGTTGATTATCGAAGTCCCTGATCCGGTTGCTGGCATCCCCGCAATTGGCGAACAGACCAATTACGAAGATTTTCTTGCAACGGGTGATCCTGATTTTGCTTGGGTCATGCCAACTGACGAGTGGGAAAGCCTTGCACTGAATTACACGTCCGGCACCACTGGCCGCCCCAAGGGGGTCGTGTACCACCACCGCGGCGCGTATATGATGACGATGGGCACGCCAATTTCTTGGCAGCTGCCGTTGTTCATCAAGTACCTGCAGATCGTGCCGTTATTTCATTGCAACGGTTGGAACCACACGTGGATGATGCCTGCGCTTGGCGGCACAGTTGTGTGCTGTCGCGATGTATCGGCTAAGGCGGTGTACGGCGCGATAGGCGATCACGGGGTCACGCATTTTGGCGGCGCACCAATTGTTCTGAACCTCATCGTAAATGCAAAAGACGAAGAGCGCCGCGATTTTGATCACACCGTTGAAGTGTTCACCGCTGGTGCGCCGCCTGCCCCCGCGACCTTGGCTGCCGTGGGCAAGCTGGGATTTAACATCACCCAAGTTTACGGGCTGACCGAAACCTATGGCCATGTGACCGAATGCATTTGGGACGACGCATGGGGCGCGTTGCCCGAGGACCAGCAGGCCAGCATAAAAGCTCAGCAAGGTGTCGCGTTTCCTGTGATGGAAGACATCACCGTGATGGACGACAAAATGGTCCAAGTCACGATGGATGGTGCCACCCAAGGCGAGATTGTCATGCGCGGAAATTCCGTGATGAAGGGGTATTACAAGAACCCTGAAGCAACCAAAAAGGCATTTTCTGGCGGGTATTTCCATTCCGAGGATTTGGCGATTCAGCATCCAAATAGCTATATGCAGATTGCCGACCGCGCCAAGGACATCATCATTTCTGGCGGCGAGAACATCAGCTCTGTCGAAGTCGAGGGCGCGATCATGCACCATCCCGCGGTGAACCTTTGTGCTGTTGTAGCTAAGCCAGACGACAAATGGGGCGAAGTGCCTTGTGCCTTTGTCGAGCTAAAAGAAGGCGCTGTCGCCGATGAAGCCGATATTATCGCGCATACACGCAGCCGTATTGCAGGGTTCAAATGCCCAAAGCGGGTTGTGTTTCTTGAGTTGCCGAAAACCTCGACGGGTAAGATCCAGAAATTTGAGCTGCGTGTGATCGCAAAAGGCATCTAACGCATCTACCCAAATGTTGTGTGGCCCGTTAAGCTTCGGGTCAAGCAACAAAAAAGCAGGCACATGACGGCACTCCGTGAATATGAACGGCTGGAAAGCATTGGGATTTGGCGCGCTGATTTGGATGCGCAACGCCGCGATGTGGTTGTGTCGTTTGGCAATGCAACCCTGGTGATTGCAGATGGTGCGGGCCGCCCACTGACCCATTGGTCCTTGCCTGCTGTTATTCGTCAAAACCCTGGCAAACGCCCTGCAGTTTTCACCCCCGATGAGGACGCCGTTGAGACGTTGGAAGTCGACGATGACCTGATGATTGGCGCGATTGAAAAGGTCCGTAAGACGCTGACGAAATCACGCCCACAGCGCGGCAAGCTACGCCATTTCATCACGCTCGGGTTTGTGGCGGGTATCGCAGCCTTGGCGGTTTTCTGGCTGCCTGATGCGCTTACCCGTCAGACCGTATCTGTTGTCCCGCAATCAAAGCGTGCCGAGATTGGCGCCGTCATTCTGGGCCATGTGCAAAAGCTAATGGGGCCGCGGTGCCGTGATGCGGACGGGGTTGCTGCACTTGCGCTGTTGCATACCCGTTTGCTTGGTGCTGATGCTCAAGGGCAAATTGTTATCTTGCCGCAGTTGGCCCAAGATGCTGTGGCAATGACTGGCGGCATTATCGCGCTTGACCGCCGCATTGTTGAAAACGCCGATGACCCTGCGGTGCCTGCCGGATATGTCATTGCTGCGGCTGCGGCACGGCGCGGCGCAGACCCGCTTGCGTCCGTCCTAAAAGCCGTCGGATTGCGCCAGACGATGGGTCTTTTGACGACTGGGAACCTGCCGTCAGACGTGTTGGCCGACTACGCCCGCAGCCTGACAGAGGCCGATCCAACGTTTGCAAATGAAGATGATTTGATTGCGGCGTTTGCAACGGCCAAAATTCCAACAACGCCCTTTGCTTTTGCCCGCGATGGGTCAGATGCACAGACGGTCAAATTGATCGAAAATGACTCGTTCGCGGAACGCGACGAGCCGGAAATCCTGTCAGATGCCAATTGGGTCCGCCTGCAGGGTATTTGCAATATTTAGGCGTCGCACAAGAAAAAGCCTCGCATAAAGAACCGCGAGGCCTTTTCCCGGGAGACTGGTTAGTTCCGTGTGTATGCGTCGCTGAAACCAGCGCCACGTGCGGCTGTCAGCCCACGGTTCAATGCATTTGCGCTGGCGAATGGCCCCAGCACGACGACTTTGCCACGTGATGAATTGGCCAAGCCAACCGGCAAGCCCATTCCCATGAAACGCTGACCCAAGGCCTGGGCGTTGCCCGCATTTGCAAAAACGCCGACCTGCACATAGCGGTACGTGGGGGCAACGGGTGCTGTGCGCGTCGATACGCGGGCTTCAAATGTTGATGCTGCAATCGTGGTGGTCTGCGGCAGGCCACGGTTCGGGTTATGACGGTCATCACTCCAAACGCGCGTGTAGCCCTCTGGCACTGACAGAACCGCGCGCTGGGATGCGCCGCGCGGGTTGGATGCCGGAATTGGTTTTGGTCCAAACAGCGGTGCCGTCGCCACGCTAACCGTGCTGCGCGTTACTTGGGCGTTTGCATCAAATGTTGTGGAGCGCGTCGTGATTGGTTGTGTCTGTGGTCCGCAACGCACACTTTGCCCAGCGACAGATAATGTCGGCGCGGGGCAGTTCGCCGCCGCCAAAGTCCGCGGCGTCGCAGTTGGCGCGTTTGGTGTCGCTGGACCCGCCGGAGCCATTGCTGTCAACGATTGGGTTTGCGGGCCACACCGCACGGCGGCACCGGTTTGCGCGTTTACAAACCTTCGGCCTGTTGCACGCATATCGGCGCAGATTTGCGCCATCGTCATGCGCAATGGCGCAGCCGCGACTGCTGCAGGCACGGGCGCAGCCCCCCCGCAATCAATCGTCTTACCTGTTGTTGAGCTGACGAAACCTTGCTGCAAACCCGTTTTATCGACGCAAAGTTCTGCAAGAGTTAGCATCGGCGCCGGTGCGGCTTGCGGGATCGGCGCCACAACAGGCGCTGCGGCCAAGACTGGCGCATTGCGCACAATCTGTGGTGACCGTGCTGTCGCCGTGGTTGCCGTTGGAATTTGTACCAATTTGGGGGCTGTCGTAATCGACGCTACTGTCTGCATAGGCGCAGCTACATCACTGACTGGTGCTGCGACCATTGGCGCGCTCGCCACTTGAGCAAAGGTAGATTGAAAACTGCACAACTGATTGCGACGGCGGTCAACGCGCGGCACCCATGTGACGATACCCCCAACACCAGCGCGGATAAACGCACAGCCATTGCTATCGACATATTGGTTTCCCGAAAAACTAGTCGGAGGAAATTCGGCAGGCACGCCGCTTGATTGTGCCTGAGCCGCCTGTCCTGAAAAAATGAGCCCCAGCGCCGCTGCGCCTAGAATATCGCGATAGTTCATGCGTGTCCCCACAAGATATTGTGGTAGAATGCCGAACAATCCCAATTTTGTAAAACAATTGTTCCCGTTTTAGTGTCAATTTTAAGCTTATTTGGTGCCAAACATGCGGTCACCCGCATCCCCTAGTCCCGGGACAATATATCCATGGTCATTGAGGTGGCTGTCCACTGCTGCTGTGACGATCTGCACGTCTGGATGGGCTTCTTTCATCCGCGCAATCCCTTCGGGGGATGCCAGTAAGCACAAGAAGCGAATATTCACAGCACCCGCCTGTTTAAGCCGATCAATCGCGGCGACGGATGAATTACCGGTGGCCAACATCGGGTCAACGGCGATGACCAATCTGTCCTCGAGCGCTGTTGGTACCTTGAAATAATACTCGACCGGCTTGAGCGTTTTCTCGTCGCGGTACAATCCGACAAAACCGACGCGGGCCGATGGGATCAATTCCAAAACACCATCAAGCAACCCGTTGCCAGCCCGCAAAATAGACACCAGCGCAAGTTTTTTGCCGTCAAGAACCGGTGCATCCATTGTCTGCATCGGTGTCTCGATGGACCGCGTGGTCATCGGCAGGTTGCGCGATATTTCATAGGCAAGTAGCTGGCTGATTTCGCGCAAAAGCTGGCGGAACTGCGCCGTCGACGTGGCCTTATTGCGCATGATCGACAGTTTGTGCTGCACTAGCGGATGCTGGACGTGGATCAGGTGCTCGGTCATGTTACTTTTCCTAATTTTTTGGCGATCTTGGCGCGCGTTTCATCGTCGCAGTATGCTGCTTCTAATGCAGTTTGGTTCAGTGCTTCAAAGTCAGCTTTGTCCCAGCCGAACGTTTTGTTCAGCATGGTGAATTCATTGGTCATCGTGGTGTGGAAAAACGGCGGATCATCAGTTGATACAGTTACCTTAAGCCCCGCATCACGCATCGCCACAATCGGGTGTACCTCCCATCCGGTCACAGCGCCAAGCGATACGTTTGATCCTGGGCATACCTCGAATACGACGCCCTTTTCGACAGATTCGGCCACCAATTTGGGGTCTTGCAGGACGTGGATACCGTGGCCAATCCGGTTGACCCCAAGATCGTGAATTGTTTCAGCAACCATCTCTGATCCGCCCCATTCACCAGCGTGACAGGTCAACTGCAATCCGGCCTCGCGGGCCATGTCATAGGCATAGGCAAAATCGCGTGGGCGCAGGTGGGTTTCTGCCCCGCCCATACCAAAACCTGTGATGAAATTGCCCTTGGTTTCCGCCGCACAGCGCGCGGATGCTTTGGCATTGTCAGGGCCAAAATGGCGCACCGCAGTTGCGATCCCGCGCAGGGTAATACCCGCGTCACGCTCTGCCTCGGTCGCCGCTTGTTCGATTGCCGCGACATAATCGCGCCACGCCGACACGTCGCCGCCACCGCAGAAATCAGGTGAAATAAAGGTCTCGAGGTAGACGACGCCGTGTTCAGCGGCCTCTTCCAAGATCGCCTTGGTTAACCGGTAGAATTCATGTGGGCCCGTCAGTGGTTCGCAAGCGGCCTCATAGGTGCTTAGGAATTCGGCGAATCCAGCATAGGCATAGTTGCCATCGGCATCAAAAATTTTCGAGATATCGATGTTCTTTTCGCGGGCTAAGCTCGCGATGAATTTGGGCGGTGCCGCGCCTTCGATGTGGTGATGAATTTCCACTTTTGGCATCGATTGATAAGTCATAAGAAACTGCGTCCTTCCCCAGTATATGGGATGTTCAGGTGCTGTGCGACGGATGCGCCGACGTCCACAAAGGCCACTTGGCCCAGTTGTTTGCTGCCGATCCCATGCACTAGCACAGGGACCCGTTCGCGTGTGTGATCAGTGCCAATCCACGTCGGATCATTGCCATGATCTGCCGTCACGATCAGCAGGTCATCGCCGCGCATGCGTGGCAAGATGCGCGATAGTTCAACGTTAAACCATTCTAGATGTGCAGCGTAACCCCCGACGTCACGTCGGTGTCCGTATACGCTGTCGAATTCCACGAAATTGGCGAAAATGAACGTACCGTCGGGGGCTGAATCGACCCGGTCATTCAAGTGACCCATCAGTGCTGCATCACGGCCTTTATAGACTTCATCGATCCCGCGCATAGAAAATATGTCGCCAATTTTCCCAATTGCTTCAACGCGGTGTCCCGCAGCGTGGGCCATATCGCAAAGCGTATCTGACGGCGGCGCAATCGCGAAATCACGGCGGTATTCGGTGCGTTCAAACCCGTTTTTCGCATCCCCAACGAATGGTCGCGCAATCACGCGCCCAAGTTTTAGTTTATGCAACATCGGCGCGATGTCTTTGCAAAGTTTAATCAATCGGTCACGCCCGAACGTGTCTTCGTGGGCTGCAATCTGCAAAACAGAATCCACTGATGTATAACAAATCGGCCAACCCGACGTCATATGTGCGGGCCCTTCGTCGTCCAGCACTTGGGTGCCTGACGCATAGCGATTGCCCAAGATACCGTCGGTTCCAGCCGCGTCGCAGATGGCTTTTGTGATGTCAGGCGGAAAGGCAGGATTGGTGTTTGGGAAAACGTGCCATTCCCACGGCACCGGCACGCCCGCCAATTCCCAGTGGCCAGACGGCGTGTCTTTGCCGTTGGATTTTTCCGTCGCGGCGCCCCACGCGCCTGTGGGGGTCGCATTTAATCCGGGTATCTTCATGCCGGATGCAAGTTCAACCGCAGCCCCAAGGCCCAGCGCATCAAGCGTGCCAACCTTCAGCGGCGTCCCCGCCTCGGCCCGCGCCTGTGCGATATGGCCAAAAGTGTTGGCACCCGTGTCTGGTACGTCCCCGTTAAAGTATTGGTTCGCGTCCGGCGCGCCGCCAATTCCCACGCTGTCGATCACGATCAGAAATGCGCGGCCCATTTACGATATCCTTGCACGGACGAGCGGTTGCACGTCAGGTTTATCGCCAATGGTGATCGCGGCTGACACGGCGGCAGCGGCGGCCTGTGCCGCATCCTCGGTCGCCGCATGAACTGTGCACAGCGGTTGGTTTTGTCCTACTTTAGCGCCCAATCTGATCACATCGGTCAGCCCCACAGCAGGATTTATCCTATCGGTTTCAACGCGGCGTCCACCGCCAAGACCAACAACTGCGAGGCCAAGCGCCTCTCCGTCGATCGCGGTGATGTACCCGTTTGTCGGGGCCATGACGTCACCGACAACGGGGGCCACTGGCAAATGTGTCCGCCAGTCTTCGGCCATATCGGGCGGTCCACCCATCTGTGCAATCATACCCGCAAAATGCGTCATGGCGCGGCCAGATGAAATTGCGTCTTTCAGCTTTTCTTCGGCCTCGCCCTCGGCTTCGCCATGCAGGGCCAAGACTCGCGCGCCGAGCGCGATGGTCAAATCATGCAAGCGTGGAGCGGCCAACCTGTTGCCCGACAATACCTCCATACAAACCGCGACCTCGACGGCATTTCCGAGTGCCGGCGCAAGCGGTTCGTCCATATCAGTCACAAGGGCTGCCGTCGGGCAGCCTGCGTTATTGGCCACGTCGACCAACGCCCGCGCCAATGTTTCCGCCTCTGCTTGCGTTTTCATGAATGCGCCCGAGCCGGTTTTGACGTCCAAAACGAGTCCCTCAAGTCCAGCAGCGAGCTTTTTCGATAGGATCGAGGCAGTGATCAAGTCGATACTATCGACGGTCGCGGTCACATCACGGATCGCGTACAGCCGTTTATCTGCAGGTGCGATGGCCCCCGTCGCCCCCACAATTGCACACCCTGTTTTACGTAAAATGCGCCGCAACTGCGCCTCTGATACGTCTGTTTTGACACCAGGAATTGCTTCAAGTTTATCGAGAGTGCCGCCCGTGTGCCCAAGCCCACGACCCGAGATCATGGGCACAAATACGCCGCAAGCGGCCAACATCGGCGCCAGCAAAAGCGACACAGGATCGCCGACGCCGCCCGTTGAATGTTTGTCCAAAACCGGCCCATCAAGATCCCATTTCAGCACATCTCCGCTGTCGCGCATGCCAGTGGTCAGCGCCACACGGCCCGCGTCGGACAACCCATTTAGGCAAACCGCCATGGCAAACGCGCCGGCTTGGGCGTCAGACGCAGCGCCAGTAGATAACCCGTTGGTGAACCAACGTAATTCATCCTCTGTTGGGGCGATTTGCATCTTAATTTTGGCGATGATTGCACGCGCATCCATGTGTTAAACGCGGCTCATGTAGTCAGCATCAAAGCTGCCAGGAAGCAGCTTGCCAACGGTTGTGTCTAACACTGTGCCGTCTGTCGTCGCCAAGGTGACAACCACATCGCCATCCGCGAATTCTGCGATCTTTTGGCGGCACCCGCCGCAAGGTGATACCGGCTGAGGGCTGTCGGCAATAACGGCCACTGCGGCAATTCTTGTGTCGCCACCAGCGATCATCGCCGCAATCGCGCCCGCCTCAGCGCAGGTCCCTTCCGGGTAGGCCACGTTTTCGACGTTGCATCCAACATAGATCGTGCCGGAGGCCGCCTGCACCGCAGCGCCTACCTTGAATTTCGAATAGGGTGCGTGGGCGTTTTCACGCACTGCGCGGGCGGTTTCGATTAAAGACATATTTTGGCTCCTGCTATGATTTTGCTTTTTACCATTCGGTCAATATTTTACAAGACGGCTGTTGAGCCTGAATATGCCGGGCAACGACACCTCTAGCAATTCCAGATCCGCCGATGGGTCGCCGTAGCGCGTCGCCATATCGGGCGGAATCACAAAAGCATCCCCTGCGAAAAGCCGGAAAGGGTCTTTGCCTTCGCCCTCGAGCGTCATCTGACCTTCAAGGACAAACGTGAAATGGATGTCGGCATCATGGGCGGACCATTCTGGCGTTCCAGTCCCGCGCCGCAGCACCTGCACCCCCGCCACATTTTGCGTGTTATGTGCGATGGTGGTGTCGCGGGAAACAAATCCTGCACGGTTCGCTGTCCAAGCCGCATCAGCCCCAATGTTGTGTACAAAGCGTTGTCCCTGCCAGTCCCGATCACGGCGCAAAATTGTGGTCGGCAGCGTCATATCGTGGTCAATTTCGGTGATGTGTTCGGCGGGCACACCAATTTCGATCACTTCAATTCCGTCCGATGCCTCGAGCACGCGGTGGCGAATTTCAGGGGGTTGGATGAAACAATCGCCCGCATGCAGGCGGATCGGGCCGCCTTGATCTTCGTACACCACATCAACCCAGCCGCGATAACAATAGATCAATTGAAAACCGACGCGGTGGAAATGCACCATGTCAGGCACAGGGCCGCCGTCGGGAATGCGGATATGGCTGGCAATAATTGACCCGCCAAGACGCGACGGGATCAAATCGCGATATTGCATGCCCGCGCGGCCAATTACCCAAGGGGCTTGGTCTGCAAGTCGACGCACGACAAAAGCATGGTCCGTTGTTGGCAATTCCAGAGGTGGGTTCAACGGCGCGATGTCGACCCGCGTGCCACCCGGTGCGGTCAAGGTTTTGACCCCGCCCGCAAAGCCCATGTCATCGGTCATAATGCGCAAATGGGCCGCCGGATCATCGCTGACCTCGAGGCGAACGCGCAGCCCGTGGCCGGAATAGACCGCAACAGCCGGATCATCTGCAGGATAGATCGAATCCAACCGCATCCGCATCGTTTTGTCGAAAAACCCAAGGTCAGCACGTAGGTTGGTGGACGGTAGGCGCACTTCGGCGCGTATTTCATGGTTATCTGTCATGAATCAAGCCTGATCCGGTCGATCAAAATTTGCAAGACCGCGCTGGCTTTTGTGTGTACATTGCATCAAGCTTGCCCTTCGGGGATAAAAGTAGTTTAACATTAAACTATACCGCAGGGGGACCCCATGACAGACAAGACAGATGACCGCGCCCGTCAGGCCGCATTGGACTATCACCAGTTTCCCAAACCCGGAAAGTTAGAGATCCGTGCCACCAAGCCAATGGCCAATAGCCGCGACCTTGCCCGTGCCTACTCCCCTGGTGTTGCCGAGGCCTGTATTGAGATTGCCAAAAACCCTGAGACCGCCCGCGATTACACAGCGCGCGGCAATCTTGTGGCGGTTGTCACCAATGGCACGGCGGTGCTTGGACTTGGTAATATCGGCGGCCTTGCGTCCAAACCCGTGATGGAAGGCAAAGCTGTCCTGTTCAAGAAATTCGCCAACATCGACTGTTTTGACATTGAGCTAAACGAGGCCGACCCTGAAAAGTTGGCCGATATCGTGTGTGCACTGGAGCCCACGTTTGGCGCGATCAACCTTGAAGACATTAAAGCCCCTGAGTGTTTCATCGTTGAAAAATTGTGCCGCGAACGCATGAACATCCCCGTCTTCCATGACGATCAGCACGGCACCGCGATTGTGGTCAGTGCGGCAGCAACCAACGCCCTGCGGCTTGCAGAAAAGAATTTCGCAGACATCAAAGTCGTCAGCACAGGCGGCGGTGCGGCAGGCATTGCTTGTCTGAATATGTTGCTTAAGCTGGGCGTTAAGCGTGAAAACGTGTGGTTATGTGATATTGAAGGCCTTGTTTACAATGGCCGAACCAAGGATATGACCCCGCAAAAAGCCGACTATGCCCAAGGCACCACCGCCGCAACGCTTGGTGATGTGATTGACGGCGCTGATCTGTTTCTTGGCCTTTCTGGCCCCGGTGTTCTGAAGCCCGAAATGGTCGCCAAAATGGCAGACACGCCGATCATCTTTGCGCTTGCCAACCCGAACCCCGAAATTGACCCCGCAGCCGCCCGTGCGGTGAACCCAAAAGCGATTATCGCGACGGGGCGGTCGGACTTTCCCAACCAAGTGAACAACGTGCTTTGCTTCCCGTTCATTTTCAGAGGTGCATTGGATGTGGGCGCCACAGACATCAACGACGAGATGAAAATCGCTTGTGTTGAAGGCATCGCCAAACTTGCGCGCATGACCACCAGCGCCGAAACCGCCGCCGTATACCACGGTGAAAAGCTGACGTTTGGCGTAGATTACCTGATCCCCAAACCGTTTGATCCGCGCTTGATGGGCGTTGTCGCAGGCGCAGTGGCGGCAGCCGCGATTGCAACTGGCGTCGCCACCCGCCCTATTGCCGATATGGAGGCATATAAGGCGAACCTTGACGCCTCTGTTTTCAAATCATCGATGATCATGCGTCCTGTTTTTGAGGCCGCCCGCACCGCAGAACGCAATATCGTCTTTGCCGAAGGCGAAGATGACCGTGTGTTGCGCGCCGCCCAAGCGATCATGGAAGAAACCACCGACAAGCCGATCCTGATTGGCCGCCCAGAGGTGATTGAACGACGCTGCGAGCGTGCGGGCCTGAAGATTCGGCCTCAGGTTGATTTTGAAATCGTGAACCCCGAAAACGATCCGCGGTATTATGATTATTGGAATACCTACCACGACATCATGGCCCGCAAAGGTGTGACCCCTGATCTGGCCAAGGCAATCATGCGCACAAACACCACTGCAATTGGCGCAGTTATGGTGCAGCGCGGCGAGGCGGACAGTCTGATCTGTGGCACATTTGGTCAGTTCCTTTGGCATCTGAATTACGTGCGTCAGATCCTTGGGACTGAGGACCTCCACCCTGTGGCTGCTATGTCGTTGATGATCCTAGAAGATGGTCCATTATTTGTGGCTGATACTCAGGTTCACCCACAGCCAACCCCAGAACAGATTGCGGAAACAGTGATCAGTGCAGCCCGCCACGTCCGCAGATTTGGCGTCACCCCAAAAATTGCGCTGTGTTCACACAGCCAGTTTGGCAACCTTGATTGCGACACGGGCCGCCGGATGCGTGGTGCTATGGAAATTCTCGACAGCGTACCGCGTGACTTTGATTACGAGGGCGAGATGCAGCTTGACGCCGCGCTCGACGTGGAATTACGCAACCGGATTTTCCCCAATGCCCACCTGCCAGGTGCTGCAAACTGCGTCGTGTTTGCGAATACTGATGCGGCATCAGGCGTGCGCAATATCCTGAAAATGAAGGGTGGCGGCCTTGAGGTTGGTCCAATCCTGATGGGCATGGGCAACCGCGCCCATATCGTCACGCCGTCGATCACCGCACGCGGTCTTTTGAACATGTCCGCGATTGCAGGCACACCTGTTGATCACTACGGCTAATGCCGCCTGTGTAAATTAATTGACCCCAGTTTCCTGTTAGCGCCGCAACCTTGCTTGCGGCGCACAAGTCTCCTGCGTACACATATGTCAGACATTTAAGGGAGGACGGCGCGATGGGTTATTCAGAGGTTTACAAAAGCTGGCAGGACGATCCAGAGGCATTCTGGATGGACCAAGCAAACGCCATTGACTGGGTAAAGCCACCAAGCCGCGCGCTGAACGCCGATAACGCTCCCTTATATGAATGGTTCACCGACGCGCAGGTCAACGCCTGTTACAATGCCGTTGACCGCCACGTTGAAAATGGGCGCGCTGACCAGACCGCTATAATCTATGACAGCCCGATCACCGGCAAAAAGGGCACGACGTCGTTTGCTGAATTGCAAACACAGACCGCGTCGCTCGCGGGTGCGTTGCGCGATCAAGGCATCGTATCCGGCGACCGCGTCATCATCTATATGCCAATGGTCCCCGAGGCACTTGTAGCCATGCTCGCATGTGCGCGTATCGGTGCGGTGCATTCAGTGGTGTTTGGCGGGTTTGCTGCCAATGAACTTGCCGTACGGATCGACGATGCGACGCCCAAGGCGATTATTGCCGCGTCTTGTGGTGTAGAACCGGGGCGCGTTGTCGCCTATAAACCCCTGCTTGATGGCGCGATTGATCTGGCAACGCACAAGCCTGATTTCACGGTTATTCTGCAACGCGACGAAGGTCCCTGTGACCTAATCGCAGGCCGTGACCATGATTGGCACGATGTGCAAGACGGTGTCACCCCAGCCGATTGCGTCCCAGTGTCCGGCGATCATCCAGCCTATATCCTTTATACATCCGGCACGACCGGCGCACCCAAAGGCGTTGTGCGCCCGACCGCCGGCCATCTTGTGGCCCTGCAATGGACGATGAAATCGATCTATAACGTCGACCCCGGTGACGTGTTTTGGGCGGCATCTGATGTCGGCTGGGTCGTTGGGCATTCGTATATCTGTTACGGCCCCCTGATCACCGGCAACACCACCGTGGTGTTTGAAGGTAAGCCAGTTGGCACCCCAGACGCAGGCACATTCTGGCGCGTTATTGAAGAACACAACGTCCGGTCATTCTTTACCGCACCCACCGCGTTTCGCGCAATTAAGCGTGAAGACCCAAAGGGCGAGCTGATCAAAAACTACGATATCTCTTGTTTGCGTGCGCTGTACCTTGCGGGTGAACGCGCTGATCCTGACACGATTGAGTGGGCACAAAAGATCATGGGCGTGCCTGTTTATGACCATTGGTGGCAAACCGAAACGGGGTACACGATTGCGGGCAACCCTGCGGGGATAGAGGCGCTCCCGGTTAAAATCGGCAGCCCGACCGTGGCGATGCCTGGCTATGACGTGCAAATCCTAGATGACGGCGGCCACCAAATGCCTGCGGGTGAATTGGGTGCGATTGCGATCAAACTGCCCCTGCCACCGGGTACATTGCCGACGCTTTGGAATGCTGAAGAGCGGTTCAAGAAATCCTACCTCAACACCTTCCCCGGATATTACGAGACCGGCGATGCGGGCATGATCGACGAAGACGGATACCTGTATATCATGGCGCGCACCGATGACGTGATCAACGTGGCGGGGCATCGGTTGTCGACTGGCGCTATGGAAGAGGTCCTTGCGGGCCATCCAGATGTCGCCGAATGCGCGGTGATCGGGGTTGGTGATACGCTGAAAGGACAACTGCCGCTTGGGTTTGTTTGTACAAACAACGGCACACAAAAGTCCGACGCCGATATTCAGGCTGAATGCATCAAGCTGGTGCGTGAAAAGATCGGCCCAGTAGCCGCGTTCAAACTGGTCACAGTCGTGAACCGCTTGCCCAAAACGCGGTCAGGTAAAATCCTGCGCGGCACGATGGTCAATATAGCCGATAGCAAGCCCTACAAAATGCCCGCAACGATTGATGATCCGGTGATTTTGGATGAAATTAAAGCGGCGTTGGTGCCGATGGGCTATGCGAAAGAATGACAACAGTGGCTCGCTCTGGGCCCTTCCATGACATTTGCGCAGGACGCGGCATTCAGCTTTTTCTGCAGCAGTTTGTCGTGTTCAAATATTGTGCTATATCCTGACGCAGCCATGGGTCGTTCAAAAAGAGTTGGATTAGAAAATGCATTTTGTTGTCGTCGCTGATTTAGTAGTTGCTGGATTTTTAGTGGGCGCAAACGCGTGGTTTTTCTTTATACAATCTCCGGCACTAATTGCTATAATGGGTCGAGACAAGTTTGTGCCGCTCCAAATGCGGCTAACCAAACTACTTTTCCAAAACCTTAGTACAGCAGCCCTCTTGCTGGTTGTATTTGCTTGGCTAGCCGGTCCTAGCGGCGCTATACTCGGGGCATCGATTGCCGCAATTGCGGCACTGATCGCGCAATTCGCCATCATTCCGCGCGCACTCAAAGCGGGCGGCAAGGGCCGTATTGAGACGATGGCAGAAGGTGGCGACAATTCGGTGGGAAAATTCGCGAGCGAAGGCAGCGGCCCATCGGCGGAATTTTGGCATCGCACAGTCGTGGTATTTGTTGGTTTGGTCTTGATTGGGGCCGTTATTAACATTGACGGTATCGTTCGCTAACTGCAGATATCCTTTTCAGGTCACAGTTTACAATTGCGTTCGACGACACAGGCAATCTTTATTAGATTATGCGAATTGCTCGCGGATCAGCCGTTCTTCCAACCCATGCCCCGGATCAAACAATATCCGGTGCTGCACGCTTGGATCGGACCGGATTTCTACGCTCGCCACATCTCGCACTGATTTACCGTCTGCATCGGCCATCACGGGGCGCTTGTCGGGTTCGATCACGTCAAACCGAACCACGGCCAGTTTGGGCAGCAACGCGCCGCGCCAACGGCGGGGCCGGAACGCGGACATGGCTGTCAGGGCAAGAACATCGGACCCAATCGGTAGAATCGGACCATGCGCGGAGTAGTTATAGGCGGTCGATCCCGCAGGTGTCGCCACCAACGCACCGTCACAGACCAATTCGTTCATGCGCAACTTGCCATCCACGGTGATGCGCAGCTTGGCGGCTTGCGGACCCGCACGCAGCAGGCTGACCTCGTTGATCGCAAGCGCTTCGTGCATGGACCCGTCAACGCAAAGCGCTGTCATCGATAGCGGGTTGATCACTTCTTCGACTGCCGCATCTAGTCGGGCAGGCAGATCGGTCGCATCAAATTCGTTCATCAAAAACCCAACAGTGCCACGGTTCATTCCGTAGACAGGCACCGCCAAATGCTGGGTCGCATGCAAAGTTTGCAGCATAAACCCATCGCCCCCCAAGGCCACGATCACATCGGCGGTGTCCAATGCGACATTGCCATGGGCTGTCGACAAATCTGCAAGCGCGCGCTGCGCAAGCGGTGCCGGACTGGCCACAAAGGCGATTTTAGGGCGAGGCATGGCGTGGTCCTTGTCATGTGGTTCCCAACTTGTCCCAAGATCAGGGGCGAAACACAAGCCATCCATCGGAAACGGTAAGTGCCGCGACAGACAGACACGGGGTCGCTTTGGCGCTTTTGACGACTGCTGTGTTGCGCTATCAAACTGCAACGCAACCTGTATATGCCCTAAGGGACCACTGAAATGACCAATACTGTCCGCGATTCTGGCTTTTTCACCGAAACACTCGCGACCCGCGACCCTGATCTGCATGCCGCAATGCAGGCCGAGCTTGGCCGCCAACGCGGCGAGATCGAATTGATCGCGTCCGAGAACATCGTATCCGCTGCCGTCATGGAGGCCCAAGGCGGCGTCATGACGAACAAATACGCCGAAGGCTATCCGGGTCGCCGGTATTATGGCGGTTGCCAGCACGTTGATGTGGCCGAAAATTTGGCCATTGATCGCGCCAAACAATTGTTTGGCTGTGACTTTGCCAACGTGCAGCCGAACTCTGGTTCACAGGCGAACCAAGGTGTGTTTCAGGCGCTTTTGCAGCCGGGCGATACGATCCTTGGCATGTCTTTGGACGCGGGCGGTCACCTGACCCACGGCGCCAAGCCAAATCAATCGGGTAAATGGTTCAACGCCATTCAATACGGCGTAAAGCGCGAAGACAACTTGCTGGACTACGACGAGGTTCAGCGCCTTGCGACCGAACATCAGCCTAAAATGATCATCGCTGGCGGGTCCGCCATTCCGCGCATCATCGATTTCGCCCGTATGCGCGAGATAGCCGATAGCGTTGGCGCGTATCTGTTCGTTGATATGGCTCACTTTGCTGGTTTGGTCGCTGCTGGTATCTATCCATCGCCGTTCCCACACGCACATGTTGCCACCTCAACCACGCATAAAACCCTGCGCGGTCCACGCGGTGGTCTCATCGTCACCAACGACGAAGCGATTGCCAAGAAATGTAACTCTGCCATTTTCCCTGGCATCCAAGGTGGCCCGCTGATGCATGTCATCGCGGGTAAGGCTGTCGCATTCGGAGAGGCGCTGCGCCCTGAGTTCAAAGCTTATCAGGAACAGGTTGTGAAGAACGCTCAGGCGCTTGCTGATCAGTTGATTAAGGGTGGTTTGGATATCGTCACTGGCGGCACCGATACGCATCTGATGTTGGTTGATCTGCGCCCGAAAGGTGTGACTGGCAATGTCACTGACGCCGCCCTTGGCCGTGCGCATATCACCACAAACAAAAACGGCATCCCGTTTGATCCTGAAAAACCAACTGTGACATCTGGTATCCGTTTGGGCACGCCTGCGGGCACAACGCGCGGGTTTGGTGAAGCTGAATTCCGTCAGATTGCCGACTGGATTGTCGAGGTTGTCGACGGCATCGCAGCAAACGGCGCAGATGGTAACGAGGCCGTCGAGGCCAAAGTACGCGCTGAGATCGAAGTCATGTGCGACAAGTTCCCGCTGTATCCGAACCTGTAAGGATGATGCGTTAAAACGCATCCTACGAAATCCGAAAGGCCGTCACAGATGTTGTGGCGGCCTTTTGCGTGGTCAGACGATCCCGCGTTGCACCAACACGATAACGACCAATACAAAGACAACAATAAGCCCAAACGCGAGCGACCCAAGCCATCCAAGAAATTTGCCTCGTGCCCGATCCTTGGGGTCAACGGATCGCAGGAATTGGGTCAATCGGGCATGTGCTTTGGCGGCTTTGCTTGCGTCCACCATGCGGCTAAGTTTTGGATGCGCCATTACGGTTGAGGCCTGCGCCAAATACATCGCCTCGCGTCGCTCTGCCCGTGGCAGTAACCGTCCCGCCCTATGCACCTGTTGCCCAAGCGTTTTGCCCCGCACCCGCAGTTGCGTTTCCATCAAGTTGCGGACTTCGTCCACTTGGGATTGTAGGGTATTGGCAGACATAAATTGGGTTTGGCATGGCGCGCTGATTGGCTCAATGCCTCTGGTGTTCCTGATCTGCCGCGCGTTAGATTAGATGTATGTTAAACACGGTTCATTATGATGGCCCCGACGCCACCCCCCTGCTGATTGCCCATGGATTATTTGGATCTGCACGCAATTGGAATGTGATTGCCAAGCGGCTATCCGCGACCCGCCCTGTGGTGGTTGTCGACATGCGCAATCATGGGGCAAGCCCTTGGTTTGATGCGCATTCTTACGACGAACTGGCTGATGATCTGGCCGAGGTCATCGACAAACCGATGGATGTGCTGGGCCATTCGATGGGCGGCAAGGCCGCTATGGTCCTTGCATTGAAATACCCGATCAAAGTCAACCGCTTGGTCGTGGCGGATATTGCGCCGGTCGCTTATTCGCACACCCAAATGGGGCCGCTTGAGGCGATGCGGGGCGTGGATTTGAGCGTGGCGAAAAACCGCGCAGAGGCGCTTGCACAGCTTGTAGGGTTGCAGGATGGCGTCGCTGATTTTTTGCTGCAATCGCTTGATTTCAAGAACAAACGCTGGAAATTGAACTTGGATGTTTTGGCCGCTGATATGGACAAAATCATCGGGTTTCCTGAGGTTTCAGGCACATTCGACGGGCCTACTTTGTTTTTGTCGGGAGCCAATTCCGACTATGTGCAGCACGCGCATCGCGCCGCGATCAAGGCGCTGTTTCCCCAATCACATTTCGCAAAAATTAGCGGCGCGGGGCATTGGTTGCACGCTGAAAAGCCGCGCGAATTTGAGGCGTCGGTTGCCGCGTTTTGCGCCGTATGATTTGCATAAGTATTGCATAAGTTTCGCATATGCCGCGCGGTGGGGTGACGGGTTGGTGATTTGGACGCGCTAGATTGCGGTGTCCTTATCAGAAAGAAATCCCATGCCCGCCAAAATGACCACCAAACAGCAGCAGTCCTATACCGACTTTGTCGAACAGATGTACATGTCGCTTGGCATGTTCCGCCATCCTGATCTTGCGCAATCGTTGATGCCCGAGGAATGGCGCGATCTGGCCCGCAAAGAGGTGCCCAAAAAGCAGCCCGTCACGCTTAGGATCGACGCCGATGTGTTGCGGTTTTTCCGTAAGATCGGGGCTGGCTATCAGGCCGAGATCAACGGGGTGCTGCGCGCCTTTATGCTGGCGCGATTGGCCGAAATTCTGGGCCCGCGCGACGAGACCCAGATCGAGACACCCGATGAGGTGACCAGCGGCACCATCGAGATCGAAGCCAACATGGTCCGCGATCTTGAGAATTTTCGCAAAATGCGATTGGGGTTATAGGCGAACGACATCGCGCATCGGCCTGACTTGCCCCGTGGTGAATTGCCGATTAAGTGTGGGGCAACTGAATTTGGCAAACGAGGCCCCGATATGATCCGCATCTTTATGCTGCTGTCCCTGCTTGGGCTAACTGCCTGTGAGACAGTCAAAGGCGTGGGCCGCGATATCACGCGCGCCGCTGAGACCGTGGACCGGCTGTAGCCCAGCGCTGGGTGTCTCAAGCGCAACCATAATTATTTAGCCGCGCCCGAGGCGTGTGGGGGTGAGGCCCGTTAAAGAAACTGTCGAGGACAGTTTCTAGGGCCGAACGCGCGAAGCGCAGGGGGAACAATAGATGCAATCGCATCCCCTCAGTAACCAGCCGCGCACGCCCCCTAAAACGCCCAGCTTTTAGCTGTCCATTTTGAGAGCGGAAATAAACGCTTCCTGCGGGATATTCACTGACCCGAACTGCCGCATCTTTTTCTTACCCGCCTTCTGCTTGTCCAGCAGTTTGCGCTTTCGCGTCGCGTCGCCGCCATAGCACTTGGCCGTCACGTCTTTGCGCATGGCCGATAGGGTTTCGCGGGCGATGACTTTGCCGCCGATCGCCGCTTGGATCGGGATTTTGAACATGTGACGCGGGATCAGTTCTTTGAGCTTTTCAACCATCGCACGGCCGCGCGCATCGGCACGGTCGCGGTGCACCATCATCGACAGCGCGTCGACGGGTTCATCGTTGACCAGCAGCGACATCTTCACGAGGTTGTCGGTTTGGTAGCCCCAAAGCGTGTAATCGAATGACGCGTAACCCTTTGTTACGGATTTCAGGCGATCATAAAAGTCGAACACCACCTCGTTAAGCGGCAGGTCATAGACGACCATGGCCCGCGTCCCTGCGTAGGTCAGGTCAAGCTGGACGCCGCGCCTGTCTTGGCAAAGTTTCAGCACGTCACCAAGGTATTCGTCAGGCACAAGGATGGTCGCTTTGATCCGCGGTTCTTCGAGGTGGTCGACGTGGGTCATGTCGGGCATATCGGCGGGGTTGTGCAATTCGGTCATCGACCCGTCGCGCATGTAGACGTGGTAAACCACGCTTGGCGCGGTGGTGATCAGTTCGATATCGTATTCACGCTCAATCCGGTCGCGGATAACTTCGAGATGCAAAAGCCCCAAGAACCCGCAGCGAAAGCCAAAGCCAAGCGCGGCAGATGTTTCCATCTCGTGGCTGAACGATGCGTCGTTGAGGGCCAGTTTGTCGATGCTGTCGCGCAGGTCTTCGAACTGGCTGCTGTCCACGGGGAACAGGCCACAAAACACGACGGGTTGCGCGGGTTTAAAGCCGGGTAGCGCGGTTTCACAGCCCTTTTTTTCCGATGTGATCGTGTCGCCAACGCGGGTGTCGCGGACCTGCTTGATCGACGCTGTGATAAACCCGATTTCACCGGGGCCAAGCGTGTCGACGTTTTCCATTTGGGGCCGGAACACACCAATTTTGTCGATCTGATGCACGGTATCGTTAGACATGAACCGCAGGCGGTCGTTGCGTTTCATCTGCCCGTCGATGATCCGCACGAGGACGATCACGCCGAGGTAACTGTCGTACCATGAATCCACCAGCATCGCCTTAAGCGGCGCGTTGATGTCGCCCTTTGGGGCAGGTAAACGGTGTACGATGGCCTCTAGGGTTTCTTTGATCCCAACGCCGGATTTGGCGGACACGCGCAGGGCGTCGGATGCATCAAGGCCGATCACGTCTTCGATCTGGGCGGCGACTGCATCGCAATCAGTGGCAGGCAGATCGATTTTGTTCAAGACGGGCACGATTTCATGATCCGCATCAAGCGCGTGATAAACGTTTGCAAGCGTCTGCGCCTCAACCCCTTGGGTGCTGTCCACAACCAGCAACGACCCTTCAACGGCGCGCATGGAACGGGACACTTCATAGGCGAAATCGACGTGACCGGGGGTGTCAATCAAGTTAAGCACATATGTCTCGCCGTCTTGCGCCACATAATCGATGCGCACGGTGTTGGCCTTAATAGTAATGCCGCGCTCGCGCTCGATATCCATGCTATCAAGCATCTGCGCCTTCATGTCCCGTTCGGCAACGGTGTTTGTCTCTTGGATCAAACGGTCGGCAAGGGTGGATTTGCCGTGGTCAATATGGGCCACGATCGAGAAATTGCGGATGTTTTTCAGGTCGGTCATTGGGGTCAAAACGCCTATAGAATTGGGTTGATTGTCAATGGCGCGTGATTACGGGATTTGCAAGGGGTGGCGATACCTGCGGGCCAACTGCGCAGTCCAGTTTTCAGTGACGCACGATGCGATCAGTCTGCAACTATGTAGGGTCAGTGTGCGCCCACAGTAGATTGAAAATCCTTGGACCGCTGCACAAATGGCCTGTATCGGGGCGATGATGCCCTGCGAGAAAGGATGAAGCCCGTGACCAAAATTGACCACCCAGCATACCCGACACAGCATGGTTATATGACCGAAAACATTCAGCGCGCCTATATTGAGGCCGCGGTGTCCAAGGACCTATTGCCCACAGACGCGCACCGGATGGCCGATGTCGTGTCGCTTACCGCGTCAACCGACGTTGATAAGCCGATCCAGTTTTGGCAATTGTATTCTGTTCTTGGTCAAGACCCGATTGTGCGCCTTATTCAGCGGTTCTACGAGCGCGTTTTCGCGGATGAGCCTTGGTTCACAGACGTATTTGCGCGTGTCGGCGGGATTGGTCACCACATCAATACCCAAGCGGCGATGTGGATCGACGTCATGGGCGGCGGTCCCTACTATCATGGTGCCGAATTCCGGTTGAATTTCCACCATACCCACAACGCCATGGAACTGATGAACGACAAAGGCGCGCAGCGTTGGTCAAAGCTGATGCTGGATACGCTTGACGCGTCAGCGGATCTGATGACAGATGATTCGCGCGTTCGGGTGTCTATCAACACGTTCCTGTCGCATTTTATGAAGAAATACGCCGACGATTTCGCCTTTGAGAACCGCAGTTTCTTTGGCGCGACAAATCCAGCCTTGAAGCGTAAGATCAACTTCATGCGCATGACCGCCGCCGAGATTTCAGCCCTCTCAGAGGCCGAAATCTCTGACGCGTTAACGGGCCTTGGCGTCGACGTGTCACAATATAACGGCAAAGCCGATCTTATTGAAAAGGCGCTGATGATCTAAAATGTGCCTGCGAGTTTAGCGCAGGCACATTTCTCCACCATGACCTAGTCGCGATTTTAGATCCCAGTGTATATATCAATCAAATCGGCGTCTGCGGTTGTGTAATACATGTCGGCCAGTGGCGCATTGCGGGTTTCAATGCATATATCTTTGGCTTCAATTTCCGCCAGTGCTTGGAGAAAAAACGTATCTGACCCAAGGCCGGTTTCTTGGCATCTATTTTCGGCGTCGCATCCTTTTGCGTAGAGCCTGCTGAGCCGCTTAATTGGACACAAAACATCTGTGGTGAATTCAGGGTAAGGGATCAGTTCATAGTCAAAATCATCCGTGCGGCCCGTCAGCTCTGCAATACGTAGGATCTGTTTATAATCGGAGTAAAGCCGCAGTTTACCCGAAAGCATTTCAATGATCGCGGACGTCGCATGATTAGAATGCAAGATCGCGTTGACATAGATGTAATCTGCAATTGTTGCCCGGCCGGACTCCGGCCTCATTTCAAGTCCCAACGCATAATTTGTCATATCGTGATAGTGATATGGCTGGGCGGCTACACGGCGCATTGTCACCTGCAATTCTTCTGCGCGGTCGAATTTACGGTCTGGCGTTGATGGTTCAGCTCTAATTCGGGCGCCCGCACCAAATTCTTGCAAGAATGACAGGTTCAGTGGATCGGCTTTCATCGCTTGGTTAAGATCATCCAAAGTCCGTATGTTGATTGCCTGAATTAGCGCTCTACTGTCGTCATCATGGTGAAAGTTTTCGAGGAAATCGCGGGTCATTGCCCGATCCGATGCGCCGCCCTCATGTTCAAGATAGGCAATCACATCCGCCCGCCCCTGCGCATCATCTGCAGTCTCGTTTCCATTTTCCTGACGATTATAACGCGCCCAATCAACTGCGCGTCTGGCGCGGGCATAGGTCAGGATTTCATCCGAACGATATCCTAGTGCTTGATGCGCCCAATCTTGCGCGTTTTGCCCAGCGCCTCCAAGGTTAATGTGATGGATCGTACAGGTCATCGTGTCGTAGTTTTCGACCTCTGTGATGTACTTTGCGAAGTTTTCGCAGACGCGGTAAATTTCTTGGCCGCCGCCACCGCCCCAGCCGACGTTCGTGAAATCAAGTGATCGCCTTAGCTTCCCAAGGTCGTGGGTCCGGCTCAGCACCCTTAGTCGCATTTTATCCAGCGCGATCGTATCAAGCACACCCGACGTCATATTCAAAACAAACACCGCATCAGAGGCAGGTACCAGATCAGGGGCTTGCGCATATGCCTTCAGCGCCATGTCCATTGCCATCCGCTGAAAGCTGGCAAACACCGCGCGCGCCGGAACAGGCGTTTGTCGCCTGTGTCCGTGGCCGCGTATCGTAAAGCTGATCCGGTTTAGTTGAAACGCACGCACCGTGTTCGCATAAGCAGAATCGGGATAGGCGTTGATCCAGCGTTCCGAGAATGCCAAAACGTCGGGGTGGCTGACAATAAGCCCTGACACGAGCCAACGAAATGTATCGTACGGCAGGTCACCATCAATTGATTCCTGATGTAGGCGCGCAAATGTCGCCTCCATCAGCTCGATATCGCCATCATAAGCAATTTGTCGCATGTCGCGCGGCGTTAGCTCTGCGCTTGCCATCGTACCAAATAACGCAGTAATCAAAACCAGAATACGCAGCATGTTTCTCTCCTTTGGGTTGAAAAATGTTTGCCCCCACAATGTGACGGGAGCTTGACCGCGCATGGGAAAAAACGTGAATTGCATCCTTACCTTGCCCCTTGCATAATAACCCCAACAGCAGGCTAAGGCTAACACGCGGGAACCGCGGCGCTTTGGCATAAATTACGGGTGATATGATGCGCAGAATGGTTTTACTTGGGGCTTTGGTGTTGTTGGCAGCTTGCGGCGGTGGCCGTGTGTCCGGCGATGTGGGCAAAGCCTGTGTGGCCGCTGACCGCAAAGCAGCATCAACCCAGTTGTGTTCATGCGTCCAACAAGCCGCCAGCCTGACGCTAAATGCATCCGATCAGCGCCGCGCCGCTACGTTCTTTGCGGACCCGCAATTGGCGCAAGACACCCGCCAGTCGGGCAACTCCAGCAGCTCACGGTTCTGGAAGCGCTATAAGGACTTTAGCGCGACCTCTAAGGCGATGTGCGGTTAATACCCGCGTCTTTGCAAATCTCAACAACCGCCATTTGCATCATTGCACGGTGCGACCTGCACCCCTAAAACCGTATCTATGACGAATGATATTTCCGATCTTGCCCGCGGTGTCGCAGCTGGTGACCGCCGCGCCTTGGCCCGCGCCATTACGCTGGTCGAAAGCGGGCGCGCAGATCACCGCGTTGACGCGATGGCCTTGCTTGATGTGCTGGCCACAGGTGGCAAACAAGCCATCCGCATCGGCCTGTCTGGCACCCCCGGCGTTGGCAAATCCACCTTCATCGAAGGCTTTGGCCTGATGTTAACCGCGGCGGGTCACCGTGTTGCGGTGCTGGCTGTTGATCCGTCGTCCGCCAGATCTGGTGGGTCGATATTGGGTGATAAAACCCGCATGGATTTGCTTGCCCGCGATCCAAACGCATTTATTCGCCCATCCCCAAGCCAGACTCAGCTTGGCGGCGTTGCCCGCCGCACCCGCGAGGCCGTCGCGCTATGCGAGGCCGCTGGCTATGATATCGTGCTGATCGAAACCGTGGGCGTTGGCCAATCAGAGACAGTCGTCGCACAGATGTCAGATTTGTTCCTGCTGCTGCTCGCCCCTGCGGGTGGCGACGAACTGCAAGGCGTCAAACGCGGCATCATGGAAATCGCCGATATGATTTTGGTCAATAAGGCCGATGGTGATCTGAAACCTCAGGCGATGCGCACCTGTGCTGACTATGCCGGCGCGTTGCGATTGCTGCGCAAGCGGTCGCAAGACCCCGAAGGCTTTCCCAAAGCGATGATTGTATCCGCATTGGAAACAATCGGCATCGCGGACGCATGGGACGAGATGCAGGCGCTGATCACTTGGCGTCGCGAAACAAATATTTGGGAACGGTCTCGGGCTGCCCAAGCACGGTATTGGTTCGCGGAAGAAGTCCGCTTGCAACTGCTCGCTCGTATTGCCCGCGATCCTGATCTTGGGGCACGCATGGTGATGTTGGAAAAAGAGGTGGCCGCTGGCCGTATGTCCCCAGCCGCTGCCGCTGCCGAAGTGGTCGCGCAAACATGACCGACACAGGCGATCTGGTTTACAGTGGCGACCACTTGCGCGCCACGTTGTTCAACGGCGTGTCGGACCGCTTGGCCATCACATTTAGCTTTCGCGAAAAGGGCCGCACCGCATTCGCCCCTGTGACCCCTGTTAAGCAGATGGTGGCCCAAGGATTCGCCCAATTGGCGATCACATCTTGCGCCAATGATTGGTTCATCAATCCCGATACCGCGCGTATCGAGGCCATACTGGAAAAACTGGCCCCGCACTACAAAGCCGTGCATATGCTGGGGTTTTCGATGGGTGGCTACGGTGCTTTCCGCTTTGCGCGCGCTGCACATGCGACCTATGTCACCGCGGTTTCGCCGCAGTTTTCGATCCATGCTGATGTGGTGCCTTTTGATAGACGCTACCGCGCGGATGCAGCTGAGTTTGAGCGCGAATTAAGCGACCTGACACGCGTTCCGCGCCCCAATTTGCAGGGCATCATCATCACCGACCCGTTCCGCCCGCTGGATCTGGTGCATGCCAATATGATCACCGAAGTTTTCCCGCGCGTCCGCATCGCGCGCCTGCCGTTTGGCGGACATCCAGCAACATCGTTAATTGCCCGTGCCAGCAACCCTGGTGTCATTCAGCACACGGCGCTCAAGTCCCCGCCGACGGCCGCGCCGATTATCGCGGCACACCGTGCCGCGCGACGTGGCGATGCGGTTTATCAAAAGGCGTTGGCTGCCAAACTACTGGCCCGCTAGTGCAGCATTAACCGCTGCTTTTTGGCCTGCAAAAACGCACGATCCGCCGCCTTTCCCGTCAGATTGATCGCGATTTGGAAACAATCTCTGGCGGCTTTGCGCTGGCCGTCGCGGGCCAAGAAATCTGCCTTTGCCGCGTGAAAATGGCTGTAATCCGCAAGCGGGTCTGCCAGTGCATCCATTAGATGCAGCCCCGCCTTGACGCTATCCGCATAGGACACCGCAACCGCGTGGTTCAACTGCACAACGGGTGTAGGCTGCACGCGGCACAGCAGGCTATATAACATCGCGATTTGCGGCCAATCGGTCGCGCCCCACGTAGCCGCCTGCCCGTGCAGCGCGCTGATGGCTGCTTGCAACTGATAGAGTCCAATTTGCCCGCGTGTCAGGGTCGCTTGCAAAATCTGATCGGCTTGTGAAATTTGGACGTGTCGCCACAAGCTGCGGTCTTGGGTCTCAAGCGGGATCATCGCGCCACCCGCCGACTGTCGCGCCGGCGCCCGCGCATCATTGGCCAACATAAGCGCGAGCAGCCCAGCGGGTTCCGCCATGTCGGGCATCAAATCACAAAGGATATGACCCAAGCGGATAGCCTCGGTACTTAGGTCGCGGCGCAACAATGTATCGCCAGATGACGCCAAATAACCTTCGTTAAAGATCAGGTAGATGACTTGCATGACCGCATCGGCACGGGCGGGCAGATCAGCAGGATCAGGGACGCGGTAAGGGATGCCTGCCGCCTTAATCTTGACCCGCGCACGCGACAGACGCTGTGCCATTGTCGCGGGCTTATCCAGATAGGCGTACGCAATTTCCTCGGCCGTCAGCCCGCCCAATGTGCGCAGGGTCAACGCAATCTGCGTTTTCGCATCAAGGCTGGGATGGCAACAGGTAAACAACATCTCGAGGCGCTTGTCGGGGATGGTCACAGGTGCCTCCTCAGGGTCGGATTGCTGATGCGCGATGAAATAGGCGATTTCGGGGGATTTGCGGGCCAAGGTTTGATCGGCGCGCACACGGTCAAGCGCGCGCCTGCGGGCCGTTGTGATCAGCCACGCATCAGGTGCGTCAGGGATTTTAGGATCCCATGCGGTCATCGCAGCGACAACGGCGTCTTGCAACGCGTCCTCTGCCAACGCAAAATCACCGAATTGTTTGATCAAAGCAGCCAGAATACGCCCCCAATGCCTGCGCACCACAGTTGTGATCGCGGCGTGGCTTGGAGGCGCCATGATCAGTTATCCCAAACCATCACTGGGCGAACTTCGATGCGGCCATAAGCTGACGTGGGGATCATGGCTGCGTATTTCATTGCTTCGTCCAAGTCGGCGCAATCAAGCAGGTAATAGCCGCCCAGCTGTTCCTTGGTTTCCGCGAACGGACCATCGGTGGTGTGCATTTTGCCGTCGCGCATGGACACTGTAGTCGCGGTTTGCGTCGGCTGCAGCGCGTCCGCATGTACCAGCTTGCCATCTTGCGTCACCTTAGCAGTGAAATCTTGATAGCCCTTCATAAATGGCCCCCAGTCGTCTGACCCTGGCTGCGGTCCGGTTCCTTCGGTCGTATAAATGAGGCACATATATTGCATGGTGTTATCCTTGTTGAGGCAAAGAGGCTTTGTGCCTCCCTTCATACCAACCAGACGCGCGGCGCGGCGCGAAATCGACATCCCAGTTGAGAAAAGAGTGATTTTTGATATAATGGACCCGTAAATCAGGGGGAATAATATGAAATTGGGCACATTTTCTATCAGCCTTACGGTCAAAAATCTTGAAGCGTCGCGGCTGTTTTATGAAAAGCTGGGGTTCGAGACGTTTGGTGGGAATGCCGATCACAACTATCTGATTCTCAAGAACGGCGATCATCTTGTTGGGATATTTCAGGGCATGTTTGACGACAACATGCTGACGTTTAACCCCGGTTGGGATCAAAACGCCGGTGAAGTGGACCCGTTCACAGATGTGCGCGATATACATAGTGACCTGGTGGCCAAAGGACTGGAGCCAACACAAGTTAGTTTGCCCGAAGGTGGCGGTATCGGCAGCTTTGTCGTTGTGGACCCCGACGGCAATCCTGTATTGATCGACCAGCATCGGTAATTGCGCCTGTTTGGCATGGTTGCGGGTTGACGCGGGCTGGGAATCCTCCTATCTCGCGCAGACCGAATTCATGGCTCTGTGCATCAGGGTCTTAGCTAATTAATTGGGGCGTATGTGGCCGATCCACAGTTTGCCCCTTAAGACGAAGGAAATGCCCATGTCCCGCCGTTGCGAATTGACTGGAAAAGGCCCAATGTCTGGCAACAATGTCAGCCACGCTAAAAACCGTACCCGCCGTCGGTTCCTGCCAAACCTGCAGGATGTGACATTGATGTCCGAATCACTGGGCCGGTCTTTCCGCCTTAAGATCTCGAACGCCGCATTGCGCACTGTTGATCACCGTGGTGGTCTGGACGCGTTCTTTGCAAAATCCAAAGACGTTGAGCTGTCCCCAGCCGCGTTGAAGATCAAAAAAGAAATCACCAAGGCGACTGCGGCGTAAGCCACTTTCGGTTTGAAGTTTTGAAAGCCCGGCCGTGAAAACGGCCGGGCTTTTTCGTTTGAAGACGGGTAGTCAGGCGCGTTAATGTCCGCTTCGAGCCCATTGTTACCTTGTGGCGCGCGGGCTAACGATTGCATGCAAGCGTTGTTTTGTTAACTGGGGAGAGCCTAAATGATCTCGATAGATCGTCTTGACCATCTTGTCCTTACCGTTGCTGATATCGACCGCACTTGTGCATTCTACTGCGAAATACTTGGATTCGAGATCACTATCTTCGGTGCGGACCGAAAAGCACTGACTTTCGGAGCACAGAAATTCAACCTGCATCAACTGGGCAATGAATTTGAGCCAAAAGCCGCGTGCGCGACTGCGGGGTCTGCCGATCTCTGCTTGATCACGACAACGCCGATTTCAGATGTCGTTTCGCAATTGGAACTCGCAAGTGTTTCGATCGAAGAGGGACCCGTCGCACGCACCGGTGCAACTGGACCAATAATGTCCATCTACATTCGCGACCCGGATCAAAATCTCATTGAAATATCAACATATAACCACTGACCGTTTTGTCCGCCGCAGCTGACTTTGCCGCGAAAGTAGAAAGGCACCCCGTTATGCAAATCCGCCCCATGCGTGTCGATGACATCCCCGCCGTTCACGCAATGATCTTGGCTTTGGGTGCCCATCACGGTGATCTGGACGCCGCTGTGACGCCCGAGACCATAATGCGTGACGGGATTGGTCCGCACCCGTGGATCAGGTTTCTGGTCGCCGAGGATGCGGATGGCTTACTGGGATATGCAGCCCTGTTGCCGCTTGCAAAAATAGCCGACGGGATCCGTGGACTAGATATCAATCACATGTATGTGGCTGAGGGTCTGCGCGGGCAAGGTATCGGACGCAAACTGATCGATGCTGCTACCGATGCGGCCCGCGCACTGGGATGCACCTATATGTTCATTGGTACGGCCCCTGATAACATCGCCGCCCAAGAGGCGTATCTCGCCTGCGGGTTCGCGCGTTGGGCGGATTGTGGCCCGCGCTTTCGTCGACCTATCGAGTAAAAAAGATGGGTTAAAACCCATCCTACGGCCGCTGCCGGTGTAGGATGGGTCTTGACCCATCGCCCCATTGCGCAGACCAAGAGCCTCTATGACAGCCCTGCCAATTGATCCCATTTTGCCCGATCTGATGGATGCCCTGCGCACCCATGGCCGCGCTGTACTACAAGCCCCGCCAGGTGCCGGTAAAACCACACGCGTCCCGCTGGCCATGCTCGACGCCAATCTGACCACAGGCCGCATTCTGATGCTGGAACCCCGCCGCCTTGCGGCCCGCGCTGCCGCAGAACGCCTCGCTGAGACCCTGTCAGAGCCCACAGGCAAGACCATCGGCTACCGTATGCGCGGCGAAACCGCTGTCGGCAAAACGACGCGCGTCGAAGTCGTGACCGAAGGCATCCTGACCCGCATGATCCAATCGGACCCTGATCTGACAGGCATCGGCGCGATCATCTTTGATGAATTCCATGAACGGTCGCTCAATGCCGACCTCGGCCTCGCCCTAAGCTGGGAAATTCGCAGCATTCTGCGCCCCGATCTGATCATCCTCGTCATGTCCGCCACGTTAGACGCAGGCCCCGTTGCCAAAATGCTCGACAACGCGCCAGTGCTCACGTCCCAAGGCCGCGCCTATCCGGTCACCACACACCACCTGCCCCGCGCTTTGCCAAAAGGCATCCGCATAGAACAAGCCACAGCCGACCTGATCGTGCAGGCCACAGCCGAAACAACGGGCAGCATATTGGTGTTCCTCCCCGGTGAAGGCGAAATCCGTCGGACAGAGGCCGCGTTGGCCAACCGCTTGCCCGCCGACTGCGTGATCCGCCCGCTTTATGGCGCATTACCCTTTGCCGCCCAACGCGCAGCGATTGCACCCGTGAATGAAGGTCGCAAGATCGTACTGTCCACATCGATCGCGGAAACGTCCCTGACCATCGCCGATATCCGCGTCGTCGTCGACGCAGGCCGTGCCCGTCGTGCGCGGTTTGATCCGTCGTCTGGCATGTCGCGCCTTGTGACCGAACGGGTCAGCCGCGCAGAGGCCACTCAGCGCGCAGGTCGGGCTGGCCGCGTCGCCGCTGGTCACTGCTACCCGCTCTGGACCAAAGGCGAGGACGGCGCATTGCCCGCCTTCCCCCCAGCAGAAATTGAGGCCGCCGATCTGGCCCCGCTTGCGCTTGAACTTGCGCAATGGGGCAGTGATGACCTGTCGTTCCTGACACCGCCACCTGCGGGCACATTAAGCGAGGCCCGCCGCCTGCTGGTCTCGCTTGGTGCCCTTAACGAGAAGGGCCAAATCACGCCCCATGGGCGCGCCATTGCCGCCCTGCCGCTGCATCCTCGCTTGGCACATATGTTATTGACTGCGGGCCGTGCCGCTGCCCCCTTGGCTGCGTTGCTCGCGGGGCGTGATCCGTTACGCGGCGCCCCTGTTGATCTGAGCATGCGGATGAACGCCTTGCGTGGGCGCTACAATGGCCCCGGTCAAATCCAACACGCGGCCCTCGCACAGATCAAATCTGAAATCCCGCGCTTGTCCAAAGGCTTATCCGACAAAACACCACTGTCGCTAGCCGCGATGGTGGCGCTTGCGTATCCCGACCGCGTTGGCCTGCGCCGCAAGGGCGACGATCCGCGCTATATATTATCCGGCGGCAAAGGGGCCGTGATGGATCCGGCTGATCCGCTGGCAGGTGCGCGCCTCATCGTGGCGACAGATTTGGACGGCGACACCAGAGAGGCCCGCGTCCGCCAAGCCGTGCAAATATCCGAGGCAGAGCTGCGCGATCAATTCCCCGGCCAGATCGGCTGGGTCGACGTGTGTTCTTGGTCAAAACGAGACGGACGCGTGCTGACGCGGCAACAAGACTGCTTTGGCGCGATTGTGCTCGATGATCGCAACTGGAACGATGCACCCGCCGACGCTGTTGCCGTCGCGATGTGCGAAGGGATCCGCCAGCTGGGCTTGCGCCCGTCTGCAGCAGCCAACCGGTTCCGTGCCCGTGTGGCGTTGGTTGATGGATTGCCTGAAATGGATGATCAGACCCTGCTGGGCGAGTTAGAAACATGGCTCATGCCACATCTGGCTGGGGTGAAAACCACGGGCGACTGGAAAAGCTTTGACCTACTGCCTGCCCTGCGCGCGATGCTCGACTGGGATCAGACAGCGCGGCTTGATCGGGCAGCACCGCCGCATTTCACCACGCCACTGGGGCGCAAGATCCCGATTGATTACGACGGCGAGGCCCCAGGCATCACCCTGCGCCTACAAGAAATGTTCGGGCAAACCGTTCATCCGGTCGTCGGCCACACCGCGTTGCGCGTAACGCTGCTGTCGCCGGGGCAAAAGCCGGTGCAAGTGACGCAAGACATCGTCGGGTTCTGGGCCACGTCATACGGCGACGTGCGGCGCGATATGCGCGGGCGGTATCCGCGCCATCCGTGGCCCGAAGACCCGACACAAGCGGATCCGACATTGCGCGTAAAGCCACGCGGCACCTAAGCCCGATTTGCAATTTATTAACTTAAGTGTTAGACAAGCCTTAATAAATAAGAAAAGCAGGTTTTGAATGACATCCGTATTACGCGCGATCTGGTCGGAAACGATCCAGCCGATGCTGCGCCGTCCACCCGCATTGCAACTGGCCGCACTGTGCCACCGCGACACGCCCAAGGGCGTTGAAGTGTTGTTGGTCACCAGTTCAAACGGCCGTTGGATTTTGCCCAAGGGCTGGCCCATCGACGGCATGACTGCGGCCCAAGCGGCCCACCAAGAAGCATGGGAAGAAGGCGGCGTCAAAGCAGTCGACGCACCTGTCGATGCGATTGACACAATCCAGTCGACCAAAACATTCGACAGCGGCCTGACTATTCCGTGCGAAACCAAAATCTATAATTTGCCAGTCACCGATGTCGCCAATGACTACCCCGAGGCGCACCGCCGCGACCGCGTGTGGGTGTCGCCTGAAAAGGCGGCCGATATGGTCGACGAGACTGCGCTGAAAACGGTGCTGCTGAATTTTTAATCCGGCCTAATTGTTATGCAGTATTGATTTGAACAAGCGGACCCCTTACCCGACATGCATAATCTATCACGCCCGTGGGGGGACTTCGCATGACCGACAAAAACCAAGACCATTATTGGAAAACGCTCGATCGTGACCTTGGTCGCATCGCGAGCTTTGAATATGCAACTGCGCTCAGTGCTCGCCCGTTGGTTGGCATCGGAATTGCGTTTGTATTTATCATTGTTGCGGGCCTCGCATCCACGCTGTTTTTTGGCGGCACATCAACGTCTTACGTGGTCATCGCGGCTGCGGCGATTGGCGCATACATGGCCGTCAACATCGGCGCGAACGATGTGGCCAACAACATGGGCCCTGCCGTTGGTGCAAATGCCCTGACCATGGGCGGCGCGATTGCTATTGCGGCCGTGTGTGAGACGGCGGGCGCATTGCTGGCCGGCGGGGACGTTGTGTCGACCATTTCCAAGGGAATCATTGATCCGTCGTCGGTGTCTGACAGCCAAATCTTTATCTGGGCGATGATGGCCGCGCTAATTTCATCTGCGCTTTGGGTCAATATGGCGACTTGGGTCGGCGCACCTGTGTCCACGACGCACTCGGTTGTGGGTGGCGTTATGGGGGCTGGTATCGCGGCGGCTGGCTTTGCGGCGGTGAACTGGCCAAACATGGGGCTGATCGCGGCGTCTTGGATTATTTCACCGCTTTTGGGTGGTCTTGTGGCGGCGGGCTTCCTTGCTTTCATTAAGTATTACATCATCTACCGCGACGACAAAATCGCGGCGGCACGGTACTGGGTGCCGATTTTGGTCGGCGTCATGGGCGGCGTATTCGCCATGTACCTGTCGATCAAAGGTCTCAAAAAGATCATCAAGATTGACCTGCCAACCGCCCTGCTGATCGGCGTTGTCGCAGGCGCGCTTATCTACGTTATTGCCAAGCCAATGGTGAAACGACAGTCCGAAGGATTAGAAAACCGCAACAAGTCGCTCAAGGTTTTGTTCAGCATTCCGCTGGTTTTATCGGCGGCCTTGCTGTCATTCGCACACGGTGCCAACGACGTGGCGAACGCCGTCGGTCCATTGGCCGCGATTGTACACGCCGAGGAATTCGGTGAATTTGCAGGCAAGGTGAACATCCCGATCTGGGTCATGGTCATCGGCGCGTTTGGCATCTCGTTTGGTCTGATTTTGTTTGGACCAAAGCTGATCAAAATGGTTGGCTCACAAATCACCAAACTGAACCCGATGCGCGCCTATTGTGTCGCCCTTTCGGCGGCAATCACCGTGATCATCGCAAGCTGGTTGGGCCTGCCCGTATCATCCACGCATATCGCCGTCGGCGGCGTGTTTGGTGTCGGATTTTTCCGCGAATGGCACGAAGAACGCCGCGCGCGCCAATCCAGCGCCACACGTGATCCCGCAGCACGGATCGCCCCAGAAGAACGCCGCCGCCGCAAGCTCGTCCGCCGGTCGCACTTCATGACAATCATCGCAGCATGGATCATCACAGTGCCAGCAGCTGCCCTGCTATCAGGCGTGATCTTCGTGATGCTTCGGGCCGCATTCGTCTAGATAAAACCGCGGACGCGAGCAATGCTGGCGTCCGCAGTGCGCACAAAGCGGCAATCCGGCCGGATGGCGCCAACGGTCTTGACCCTAAATCCAGTGCGCATGAAGACTGGCCAAGCAGCGCCAAATCTCGATTGAAACTGCTGGCAACTAAGGACGCGGAAAAATGACAAATATTCTCCCGTCCAAGAGTGCATCCAAGGCAAAACGGTTCTTGTTCAATAGCGGCCAGTATTTCTTGTGCTATTTGGCTGGGATAATCACTTGCGTAATCTTCACGCCGGTAGAGTTGGTGCTATTGAATGCACCTATGTGGCTGTTTTTTGTTCCTTTTGCACCGATTGGATATTTCTTCTTTTATTTTGATTTGCCGCCACAATACGTCTTTGGCTCCAACGTTTTTTACTGGAGCATCTATGTGTCTGGCATTGTGCTTGTATCAATTGGATTTGCATCTGGTGTCGCGCTGAAGGGTCGCTTGCGCCCGTGGCGGCCTGTGATGATAGGTTTCCCAATAGGATTTGTTGGCACTCTCGGCCTTTACTATACGGCAGCTTCTAGCATTTAGTTCAGCCAACCAAACAAGAGTACCAGCTGCTCAAAAGCGGCAGCGCAGCACCAGTCACTTTGGACACCTAGCAGAGGTTCGCAACACGACAGCTCCCCCAAGGAAGGCCTGTCCAGCCAACCATCTGGACCAGCCACTCGCACGCCGATCCCAAATAAAATCAGAAATTCCGAACACACCCTCTCCGGTTTCGCTTGAGGTTCATGCGGGTTTCCCGCTACATGATTTTATACCTTTAGACCCTAAGATCAGGAGTTCGCGTGTCCCTCTTCCTTATCGTCGCTTTACCGTTTCTTGGGGCGTTGCTGCCCGGCTTGATGAATTCCGCGGGGCGTGCGGCCTGTGCCGGTGTCACCTTTATGGTCAGCCTTTTGGCATTCATCGGATTGATGACTCACCTGCCCGCCGTCATGGCTGGCGAATTGGTCACAGCACGGCTTGATTGGATCCCGCTGCTTGGGCTGAACGTCACGCTAATGCTCGACGGGCTGGGTTTCTTTTTCGCGATGCTGATCCTTGGGATCGGCCTGTTGATCATCGCTTACGCACGGTTCTATCTGTCGCGCGAAGATAACATGGGCGAATTTTTCACCTACTTATTGCTATTCCAAGGCGCGATGGTCGGGATCGTCCTATCCGATAACATTCTGCTTTTGCTGGTATTTTGGGAACTCACATCACTGTCGTCCTTCCTGCTGATCGGCTATTGGAAACACCTGCCCGAAGGGCGGCAAGGCGCGCGCATGGCCCTTACCGTGACTGGCATGGGCGGTTTGGCGATGATCGGCGGTATGCTGTTGTTGGGGCAAATCGTTGGGTCTTATGATCTCAGCGTGATCTTGCAAAACCGCGACTTGATCCAGGCATCGCCGATGTATCTGCCGGCGCTGATCTTGATCCTACTCGGCTGCTTCACCAAATCCGCGCAATTCCCGTTCCATTTTTGGCTGCCGCACGCGATGTCGGCCCCGACCCCCGTGTCCGCTTATTTGCATTCGGCGACGATGGTCAAAGCAGGTATTTTCCTGATGGCCCGCATGTGGCCTGTCCTGTCGGGCACGCCTGAATGGTTCATGATCGTGACCACGGCGGGCCTGATCACCATGGTGCTTGGCGCCGTGATCGCGTTGTTCAAACATGACCTGAAATCGCTGCTCGCGTTTTCCACTGTCAGCCACCTCGGCCTGATCACCATGCTTTTGGGCACAGGCACCGCGTTTGGCGCGATGGCCGCGATGTTCCACATCTTAAACCACGCGACGTTTAAGGCCGCCCTGTTTATGTCCGCAGGCATCATCGACCACGAGACACATACCCGCGACATCCGCCGTCTTGGCGGATTGCGCCACCTGATGCCCGTCACATTTGTGATCGCCTCGCTCGCGGCATTGTCGATGGCAGGTATTCCGCTGCTCAATGGATTCCTATCCAAGGAAATGATGCTCGAAGAGGCCACGCACACCGCCCTATTTGGCATGCCTTTACTGGTGCCGGTGATGGCGACCATCGGGTCGCTGTTTTCGGCTGCCTATTGCTTCCGGTTCATCAGCCACACGTTCCTTGGCCCCCAGCGCGACGACTATCCAGCAACACCACATGATCCGCCTGTTGGCCTGTGGCTGCCACCTGCGATTTTGGTCGTTCTGGTTGTGGCCATCGGCGTCGCGCCGTTCTTGGCCGAACCATTCATTAAAGTCGTCACGGCCTCTGTGCTCGGCGACGCCGCCGAACTGCCCAAGGCTTATTTCAAAATTTGGCACGGCTTGGTGCCAGCACTTTACATGTCGATGATCGCCGTTGTTGGCGGCCTGTTGATGCTGCTGATCTTTAAGCCAGCATTGAGCGTCTGGGACAAAGCTGCGCGCCCCGAAGCAAAGCACATCTTTGACGCGGTCATCGCAAGCGCCGTGTCTCTCGCCCGCCGGATCATCGCGCCACTGCATGATGGGGCGTTCACCCGTTACGCCGCGATCATGGCCGTGACTGTTGTGGCCGTTGGCTACCATGCTTGGGCCACGGGCACTGTTGGCGCGCCGACACGCAGCGTCCAGCCTGCAAACTTTGTGCAGATCGCTGGTTGGTTGATGTTGGTCGCGGCCACCTGCGGGCTTGTGGTTTTGCACCGCAACCGCCTGCTATCGCTGATCCTGATCGGGATTGTCGGGCTGGTTGTGTCGGTCGGTTTCGTGTTCTTTAGCGCGCCCGATCTGGCAATGACCCAGCTTACAGTCGAAGTCGTCACGATCATCCTGCTGTTGCTCGCGCTCAACTTCCTGCCGAACCACACACCTGTTGAAAGCAGTGTTCTGCGCCGTGCGCGCGACGGGACTGTTGCGGTTGCGGCTGGGCTTGGGGCCGCAGCGCTATCCTATCATTACCTGCTGCGCGATACCGTCGCACCGAGCATTTCCGACTTCCACCTCGCCAATTCGTATAAAGGCGGCGGCGGCACCAATGTGGTCAACGTGATCCTTGTCGATTTCCGTGGCTTTGACACCTACGGCGAAATCATCGTTTTGGGCATTGCGGCCTTGATCATCTATGCGTTGACCGAGACATTGCTCGACGGCCCTGTGCGGGCGCGCCTGCTGAACCGCAAACCAGACCAGCCGCGTTCTGGCGGCATGCATCCGATGATGATGGTCGTGGTGACCCGCGTGATTATGCCTGTCGTCTTGATGGTTGGGTTCTACATATTCTGGCGCGGGCACAACGTCCCGGGTGGCGGGTTTATCGCGGGGCTTGTCGTGTCAATCGCGGTTGTCATGCAATATATGGCAAGCGGGTTCAGTTGGACATCAGCGCGGCTGCGGTATCCGTATCACGGCGTGATCGGGACTGGCGTTTTGATCGCCGGGCTCACCGGCATCGGGTCGTGGTTCTTTGGCAAACCGTTCCTGACATCCGACTTTACATATGTGCGCATCCCGCCATTTGAAAAGTTTGAGCTGGCAACAGCGGCCCTGTTTGATCTGGGCGTATTCCTTGCGGTTGTCGGCGCCGTGATGCTGTCACTCGAAAGCTTCTCCCGCCTCTCACGCCGCGCTCATGTCACTGACAGCGATCAACCGATGGACATCGACCCATCGCGCGACGACACCCAAAAAGCAGAGGGCTAGGACATGGAAATACTTGTCGCATCAGCCATTGGTATCTTAACCGCAGGTGGGTTGTATTTGGTCCTGCGCCTGCGGACCTTCCCTGTGATCATGGGCATCTCGCTGTTGACCTATGCGGTCAACGTGTTCTTGTTCGCGTCTGGCAGGCTCACCGTGGGTGCGCCGCCAATCTTAAGCGATGCAACAACATACACCGACCCATTGCCCCAAGCACTTGTGTTAACAGCCATCGTTATCTCGTTTGGGATGACAGCTGTGGTCGTGATGATTGCACTTGGGGCGTATCTGGGCGGGGACGATGACCACGTCGATGATCCGACACCGGAGGACGCAGTATGATCCATTGGTTGATCCTCCCCATCGTTTTACCAGCGTTCATTGCACCATTCATCGTGCTGGCCGCGCGCTACCAAATCGGCATCCAGCGGGTAATCTCAGTCGCCAGTATGGTCGCATTAATCGGCATCGCACTTGGCCTATCATGGTCGGCATCTGACGGATCGATCTTACTGTATCAGCTTGGTGATTGGGCAGCGCCCTTCGGGATTGTCCTTGTTGGTGACCGCCTATCAACGATGATGGTATTGCTGGCCGCTGTGCTTGCGCTGTTTGTGCTGCTCTATGCGATCGGGTCGAAATGGGACGAACGCGGGCGACATTTCCATGCGCTCTTCCAGTTCCAAATCATGGGGATTATGGGCGCGTTTTTGACGGGCGATTTATTCAACCTGTTTGTATTCTTTGAAGTCCTGTTAATCGCGTCCTACGGCCTGATGATCCACGCAGGCGGTACCGTGCGCCTGCGTGCTGGCGTGCAATATGTGCTGTTCAACCTGCTGGGATCAACGTTATTCCTGTTCGCGCTTGGCGCGATCTATGCAGAAACGGGCACGCTTAATATGGCCGATCTGGCGCAGCGCGTGCAGCTTATCGACGAAGGTGCAACCGTCGGCATCCGCGTCGCGGCTGTCCTGCTCTTGATGGTCTTCGCAATCAAAGCCGCTGTGGTCCCGCTGCATTTCTGGCTCCCGTCCAGCTACGCCGAGGCCCCCGCCCCCGTCGCTGCATTATTCGCGATCATGACCAAAGTCGGCGCCTACGCGATCATCCGCGTTTACACGCTGATCTTTCCGCCTGATCTCGCGGTTACAGCGGGCCTGCATGGCTGGTGGCTGTTGCCTGCCGCATTGGTGTCCTTGGCCATCGGCATGATCGGCATTTTGGCAGCACGGCACCTTGATCGATTGGTCGCATTTGCGGTGATCGGATCAATGGGCATGGTGATGGTATCAATCGCGCTGTTCACGCCCGAAGGGATCGGCGCAGCGTTGTATTACATCGTGCATTCGACACTGGCCGCTGGCGCATTGTTCCTGATCTCTGATCTGGCGCGGGCTGGACGGGCCAACCTTGACCTAACTGCGCAACCACCAATGGCGGGCGCGAATTTGACGGCGGCCATGTTCTTTGTCGGCGCAATTGCGATGGCAGGACTGCCACCACTGTCAGGGTTCGTCGGCAAACTGCTGATCCTCGATGCGTCATTTGACACAGCGCAGATGGTCTGGGTCTGGGCCATCGTGCTTGGCGCAAGCCTGATCAGCGTTGTGGGTTTCGCGCGCACTGGCAGCATCCTGTTTTGGAAAGCCAACAGCGTGGAAGCACCCGAAGACGCACCTGCGGTTGCACGCCCATCAGCCCTGTCATACGTCGCAGTTGGCGGCCTTCTGGCACTGCTCGTCGCACACACAATTTTCGCAGGGCCCGCAACAACCTACACCACCGCAATGGCCAAACAGCTGTTCACGCCCGACGCCTATATGACGACGGTGCTAACATCCAAAGGCAAGATGTCGGACGCCAAATCGCAGGGGGATCATTAAGATGCGCAAACTTTACCGTTGGCTGTTGCCGCACCCCGCATTGACGGTCCTTTTGGCCGTGGTTTGGACCCTGCTACAAAACGAAGTCTCTGCGGGCATGGTCGTCTTTGGGGTCATCCTAGGGATCATCATTCCGATCATGACAGCGCGCTGGTGGCCTGATCGACCGCAAAGCCTGCGGGTCGGCAAAATGCTGACATATTGCGTGCTGGTCATGTGGGATATCCTTGTGGCCAACGTGCAAGTCGCTTGGATCGTGCTGACCAAACGCAACGCGGACATGCGGCCCAATTGGGTTGTCATCCCGCTTGATTTGCGCAGCCCCGAGGCGATAACAATCCTTGCAGGCACCATCACCCTGACGCCCGGAACCGTGTCGGCTGATCTTTCTGACGAAGGGCACAGTCTGCTGGTGCACGCGCTTGATGCCGATGACCCCGACGCCGTGCGCGACGAGATCAAGGACCGCTACGAGCGGCGCTTAAAGGAGATTTTCGAATGACTTTAGCCACGCAAATCATGGACTGGGCGCTTGTGATCGCATTCGTAATGGTTGCAGTGGCGCAAGTCATGGCGATGATCCGGCTATGGATCGGGCCAAGCACGGGCGACCGAATTCTGGCGCTGGACACCATGTTCATCAACGCAATCGGGCTGATCATATTGCTCGGCATCTATCAGGGCACCCAGATTTACTTCGAGGCAGCACTGATCATCGCGATGCTTGGTTTCGTATCCACCGTCGCCTACGCGCGCTTCGTCCTCCGCGGAGATATCATAGAATGACCCTGCAAATTATTGCCACCTACGCCATCGCCATATCGCTGCTGATCGGAACAATATTTTCGCTTGTGGCGGGGATCGGTCTGCTCAAACTAAACACTGCAATGTCGCGGCTTCATGCCCCAACAAAGGCAGGCACCGTCGGCATCGGCGCGTTCCTGATCGCATCAATGATCCATTCTTGGACGTTTGCAGACGGGTCGTTCCACGAGCTGTTGATCATGGGGTTCTTGTTCGTGACGGCTCCTGTTTCAGCCAACTTTATGGCCAAGGTGAACATCCACCGCGGCGTTTGTGCACCGCCACCTGCGCCCACAAACGATGATACATGGTCGACGCTCAACGTCCCCGACGCGGACCTTGAGATCGCAGAAACCGAAGCATAATACC
>Ga0075443_10000028_pt1 | contig 54381 bp, 48 predicted proteins | sample CoawatmetaG00DNA_3_FD_71583 | JGI IMG/M metagenome (GOLD analysis project Ga0075443, IMG submission 71583) | Marine microbial communities from the West Antarctic Peninsula - Coastal water metaG006-DNA | ecosystem: Environmental > Aquatic > Marine > Coastal | place: Atlantic Ocean: West... | reverse complement strand
GTTTGGATAATGATTTCACGGATACGCTCACGCATCTCACCGCGCATAACTTTGTAACGGTATTTTGTTGTCCAGACGACGTGAAATCGGTGATAAAATTTGGTATGGCTTCCTGTGGAAACGCCAAACCGGCAACACGCCAATAACGACAGCATCAATGATACCGATCAACCACCTCGTGTCCTCGCACTGCCTTGTCCATGTTGCGGAGGACAACTGATCATCATCGAAACAATCGCGCCAGCCCAGCACCCCAGAGCGCCACCAAAAACACACAGGGCTGCAGCATGACGCGCGCACCACACATTACGAACAACATCCTCAGCCGCAGGCCATATCTCCTGCGAACCAAACATTACACGCTGATCAAACTATCGACACTGCACAAATTGATGACGCCAACAAAATACCGCGGGTATCAACCAAAGGTAGGCAAAGCCGACGCTACGCTAAGGCCAGCGCGCCCTGCCAACCTGGACCGTCAGGCCGGGGACAGGACAAAAGCACCGCTCAAATCCCCATAGCAACAAACGATCCACCAAGACCAACCCCGCGATTTCCCGCTTGAGCGCTTCTCCGACGCCAAGCAACAATCCGCGCTACACAAACGTCGCGCGTGGCGTCCGAGAAACCTAAACCAAAGCAGACATTGCCACCCAACAAAAAAGGGCCACCAGATGGCGGCCCTTTTTTTTGATTTCTAGCGTTTTATTACTTGTCGAAACGCTTAGTTTTTTCAGCTTCGGACCGCTGTCCGATCACCAGAACCACCACACAAATCACAACTGCGATAAATGTGAACCATCCGGGTGCGGATGTGTTGGCCAGTATATACATGGGGCCATCAACGACATCCCAAGAGGCTTCTTCATATGGAAACATGATATTTTTCCTTTCCTATTAAGATGACGTTATTCAGCAGGCGTAATGGGTGCTTTGTTGCCCCATTCAGGATAGCCGTGTGCTGGTACTTTTACGAGGTCCATACCGGCAATCTCAGCGCCTTCAGGAATACGCAGCATGCCGAACATTTTCAGGATGTAGGACACAACGTAACCCGGCACAAAACCAAGCAGGAAGAACACCGCTGCACCGATGATTTGACCAAGCAAGCTGATCGTTGGTGCGTCGCCCGCAGCCCCTTGAAGCGCAGGGAAGCCCGCCCCCCAAACACCCAACATAATCACACCATAAAGGCCGATTGTGCCGTGCACTGTGACAGCGCCAACTGCATCGTCGATACCGCGACGTTCCAACCAGTCCGCACAAGGCTTGAGGATGATACCTGCAGAGAAGGCGACGATGAAGGCCATTGCTGGGAAGTAGATATCAAGACCGGATGCGGCCGAGATGATCCCTGCAAGTGCGCCCGACATCATCCAGAACGGATCACGTGTGAACAACCAGCTACCGATGATACCACCAGCAATTGCCATCAAGATGTTGAACGACAGCGCCGAAAGCGTGATCGGTGTGCCATAGATTGTCGCAGGTTTATCAGCGAACCAAGACCAAGCTTCGCCCGGTACAAGCACACATGCCATCAAGAAGCCAAAGAAGCCCACGATGATTAGCATCAGACCGACCACTGTCAGCGGCATGTTATGTCCTGGAATGTGGTTGGCAGTGCCATCGGCGTTAAATTTGCCGATCCGTGGCCCAAGGTTGATGAGAACACCCAGCGCAAAGAAACCAGCAACGGCGTGTACAAGCCCAGCAGCACCAAAGTCGTGCAGGCCGAAGTTTGTGACCATCCAGCCATCTGCGTGCCAGCCCCAAGCAGCGGCAACGACCCAAGCGAATGAGCCAAGCACAATTGCGAGGATGATAAAACCGACGGTTTGGATACGCTCAATCACAGCGCCTGACATGATGGATGCGGTTGTGGCTGCAAACATTGCAAAGGCGCCGAAGAAAACACCAGATGCTTGATCAGCGATGTTTGGACCCATGTATTGTGCGCTGTCACCCCAACCCAGTGCGATGGCGTTGGCATATTCAATACCGGAAATGCCAGCTGGACCCGGAAGGCCTGGAATACCTGTTGGGAACGCCCAATAGACCCACCAGCCAAAGAAGTAGAACGTCGGGATCATAAACGCGAAGGCCAGAATGTTTTTCACACCCGACGACAAAACGTTCTTGAGCCGCGATGCGCCCATTTCATATGCTAGGAAACCCGCGTGGATGATGATCATCAGCGGGATGGTTAAGTAGTAAAATGTTTCGGCGAACATCGTGTTGGTGACTGCTGCACCCGCACTTGACGCCTCTAGTGCAGCAACTTGTGCCACTAGATCTGCAATTTGTTCTTCCACGTTTTTGACCCCCATGTCGTTGTATATTGTATACGGCAGCATTCTGAATGATGCCACTCGTCGTAAATGAACCACGAGATGTCCGTTTTACCAAGTCTTTTTTGCCCTTGGTGAAAAAAAGTTTCCTAACAGTTGATTGCTGAAATTTTGAATGCTAGCCTTAGATTCGACGACCGCTGCATTGGCGGAGGTATTTTTCAGGGATTTGAATATGTGTGGAATTGTAGGCCTGTTCCTTAAGGACAAGTCGCTTGAGCCAAGACTCGGCGAGATGTTAACTTCGATGTTGATCACGATGACGGACCGTGGGCCCGACAGTGCTGGTATCGCGATTTATAGTGGCGAAACGGCAGGCCGGACCAAATTAGTGGTCCAGTCTGATACGCCTGATACTGCCTTTCACGGCTTGGAAACGAAGATCGGCAAAGTAGTCGGCGGCACTGTTTCGATGAAGGTATCGAGCACCCATGCTGTGTTGACATTGCCTGCAGGCACAACTGCCGCAGCCCGCGCTGCCTTGCCAGAGATTGACGCATCTTTGCGCGTCATGAGCCGTGGCGATAGCCTTGAAATATATAAGGAAGTTGGTCTTCCTAAAGATGTCGCGGCGCAATTCGGTATTTCTGCGATGAGCGGATCACACGGTATTGGCCACACGCGCATGGCGACTGAATCAGCCGTCACTACGATGGGCGCGCATCCGTTTAACACTGGCGACGATCAATGCCTTGTGCACAACGGATCGCTGTCCAACCACAATTCCTTGCGCCGCAAATTGCGCCGCGATGGTGTGCATATTGAAACCGAGAACGACACCGAAGTTGGTGCTGCGTACCTGACTTGGCAGATGCAAAAAGGTGCAACCTTGGGTGAAGCCCTGACGAGCAGCCTTGATGATCTTGACGGGTTCTTCACGTTTGTTGTTGGCACCAAAGACGGGTTCGGTGTTGTCCGTGACCCGATTGCTTGCAAGCCAGCTGTCATGGCCGAAACCGATCAGTATGTTGCATTTGGGTCCGAGTATCGCGCACTTGTTGACCTGCCCGGAATTGAAAATGCCCGCGTCTGGGAGCCAGAACCAGCAACTGTATATTTCTGGAGCCACGACAGCGCACCCACCTCTTCTGAAAAGGCCGCATAAATGCAGACCATCGACCTATCTGAACTCGGCCTGCGCGAAGTGAACAAAATGCTTCACGCCCAAGCGGCTGATACAAACCAAACAAGCTGGACCATTGAAAATGCCAAGGGATCACATGCGATTGCTTGTGGTCTTGATGCGCCAATTGAAGTCACTGTTAAGGGCTCAACCGGCTATTACTGTGGCGGCATGAACCAGCAGGCAACGATTAATATCGACGGGTCTGCAGGGCCAGGAACTGGTGAGAACATCATGTCCGGTAAGATCGTCATTGAAGGTGACGCAAGCCAATATCTGGGTGCGACGGGTCATGGCGGGTTGATCGTTGTCAAAGGCAACGCATCATCGCGCTGCGGTATTTCCATGAAAGGCGTGAATATAGTCGTCCAAGGAAACATCGGTCACATGTCCGCGTTTATGGGCCAGTCTGGCAACCTTGTGGTTTGCGGTGACGCAGGCGAAGCATTGGGCGATAGCTGCTATGAGGCACGGTTCTTTGTACGCGGTTCGGTCAAGTCGCTTGGCGCTGATTGCGAAAAGAAAGAAATGCGTCCCGAGCATATCGAGATTTTGCAAGGACTGCTGGATGAGGCTGGTTTTGACGCCGACCCGTCCGAATTCACCCGCTACGGCTCTGCCCGTACGCTATATAACTTTGATGTTGATAACGCTGGCGCGTATTAAGGGATAACTGACATGACTGATAATAAGATCCCGACCACAACGCCCCGCCAATCGGCGACGTTTTCGGCTGATGTGAACAGTGACATTCGGCGTGCTGCCGCAACTGGCATTTACGACATCCGTGGTGGTGGTGCGAAACGCAAAGTGCCGTCATTTGACGACCTGTTGTTTATGGGCGCATCGATTTCCCGGTATCCGTTGGAAGGTTACCGCGAGAAGTGCGAAACATCTGTCACCATTGGTGGCTTGCATGCGTCCAACCCGATTGAGCTGGATATCCCGATCACAATCGCTGGCATGTCGTTTGGTGCTTTGTCTGGTCCCGCAAAAGAGGCCTTGGGCCGCGGCGCATCGATGGCTGGTACATCCACGACCACTGGCGACGGTGGCATGACGCAAGAAGAGCGCGGTCATTCCGACAAGCTGGTCTATCAATATTTGCCGTCCCGTTACGGCATGAACCCTGATGATCTGCGCAAAGCAGACGCGATTGAAATCGTGGTTGGCCAAGGTGCCAAACCCGGTGGCGGTGGCATGCTGCTCGGTCAGAAAATCTCTGACCGTGTGGCGCATATGCGTAACTTGCCAAAGGGCATCGATCAACGCTCTGCTTGTCGTCACCCCGATTGGACCGGTCCAGATGATCTTGAGATTAAGATTTTGGAACTGCGTGAAATCACCGGTTGGAAGGTGCCTATCTACGTTAAAGTTGCGGGTGCGCGTCCTTATTATGACGTCACACTTGCGATTAAGGCGGGCGCTGATGCGATCGTTCTTGACGGTATGCAAGGTGGCACGGCTGCGACCCAAGATGTGTTCATTGAACATGTTGGTCAGCCAACGCTTGCGATTATTCGCCCTGCTGTTCAGGCGCTTCAGGATTTGGGTATGCACCGTAAGGTTCAGTTGATTCTGTCAGGTGGTATCCGGTCTGGTGCTGATGTGGCTAAGGCGATGGCGCTGGGCGCTGATGCGGTTGCAATTGGTACAGCCGCGTTGATCGCCCTTGGTGATAACGATCCAAAGTACGAGGCCGAGTACAACAAGTTGGGCACGACGGCGGGTGCATATGACGATTGGCACGAGGGCCGCGATCCTGCTGGTATCACAACCCAAGACCCAGAGCTGATGGCTCGTTTTGACCCGATTGAAGGTGGCCGCCGGTTGCGCAACTACCTGAAGGTGATGACCCTAGAGGCGCAGACGATTGCGCGTGCTTGCGGCAAAAACCACCTGCATAATTTGGAACCAGAAGATCTTGTGGCGCTGACAATGGAAGCTGCCGCAATGGCAAAAGTTCCGCTTTGTGGCACCGATTGGTATCCCGGCAAGCCCGGCACTGGCTATTAAATAAAGCAGGGCGCGGCCAGCAATGGATCGCGCCTGATCTTAAATTTCGACAGGGAAACATAACAATGGCATCTGATCTCGCTAAATTCGCCGAAGATAACGGCGTCAAATACTTCATGATTTCGTTCACCGACCTTTTTGGCGGGCAACGTGCAAAGCTGGTTCCAGCCCGCGCAATTTCAGACATGCAGGAGAACGGTGCGGGTTTCGCAGGGTTCGCCACATGGCTCGACCTGACGCCGGCCCACCCCGATATGCTGGCCATACCGGATCCAGAGGCGGTGATCATCCTGCCGTGGAATAAGGAAATCGCGTGGGTTCCGGGCAACTGTGTGATGTCCGGCAAAGACGTTGATCAAGCCCCGCGTAACGTGTTGCGCAAGCTGATCGCCGAGGCCGCATCAGAGGGCATGCACGTCAAAACAGGCATCGAGGCTGAGTTCTTTTTGCTGACCCCTGCGGGTGATCAGATCAGTGACGAATTTGATACTGCCGCCAAGCCTTGTTATGACCAGCAAGCATTCATGCGTCGTCTTGATGTAATCCGCGAGATTTCAGATTACATGCTGGAACTTGGTTGGGGCGCATACCAAAACGACCACGAAGACGCGAACGGCCAGTGGGAAATGAATTGGGACTTTGACGATGCCCTGAAGACCGCAGACAAGCACAGTTTTTTCAAGTTCATGACCAAATGCGTTGCTGAAAAACACGGGTACCGCGCAACGTTTATGCCAAAGCCGATTGAAGGCCTGACAGGCAACGGCTGTCACGCGCACATCTCAGTTTGGGATGCGCCAGGCAAGGAATCAAAGGTCAACGTGTTTGCGATGGATGCCAACGACAGCTCGCAAACCGCTGAATTGGGGCTGTCTGAAAAGGGCCGCCATTTCCTTGGTGGGATCATGAAGCACGCGTCTGCATTGGCTGCGATCACCAACCCAACGGTGAACAGCTACAAACGGATCAACGCGCCGCGCACCATGTCAGGCGCCACTTGGGCACCAAACACGGTAACATGGACGGGCAACAACCGGACACACATGGTCCGCGTTCCCGGCCCAGGTCGGTTTGAATTACGCCTGCCAGATGGTGCAGTGAACCCGTATCTGTTGCAGGCGATTATCATCGCGGCGGGTCTGTCGGGTGTCCGGTCAAAGGCCGATCCGGGCAAGCGTCATGACATCGATATGTACGCCGACGGTCACAAGGTTCGCGGCGCGCCAAAGCTACCATTGAACATGCTTGATGCGCTGCGCGAGTATGACAAAGACAAGGGCCTGAAGGCCGCGATGGGCGAAGAGTTCAGCGCCGCATATCTGAAGATGAAGATGCAGGAATGGAACGATTTCTGCAGTTACTTCTCAGATTGGGAAAAAGCGAACACGATGGATATCTAATCCAAATCCTAAAAGATCAAAAACTGCGCTGGCTCCTACCGGCGCGGTTTTTTTATGCCGCGAAGGTGTCGCCTCGCTTTTTTCGAAATACTCTGGGGTTCGGCGAAAACCCTTAGTCGTAGGCCGCGTCGACGATAAATTCGACCTTGAGTTCTGTCCGCGCCAGTTTGGCTTCGCCACATGCGCGCGCAGGGGCGTGACCCTCGGGAACCCACGCATTCCAAACCTCGTTTAATCCCGCAAAATCGGACATATCCGCCAGCCAGATCGTTACACGCAGCATATTTTCGCGGCTTGATCCTGCCTTGATCAACAGCGCGTCTATCTTATCCAAACAGGTCTGCACCTGCTCTTGGATCGTGTCGCCTTCGGCCACTTGGCCAGTGATGTACGCCACGCCATTATGCTTGACGATTTTTGAGGACCGAGCCCCAGATTCAATACGTTCGATCATGTGTTTAGTCCTTTAACCCAGCCAGTTCTTACGGCGTGCAATTGTGGCATACCAAAGCAGGGCGCCACCAACCAGCACAGACAAGACCGAGCTTGGCACCATGCCGACAAGCATCGTGGCGTGGATAACCGTTAGCACAATACCCGCCAACGACAGCATGAACACAGGCACCGCAACATTTTTGCGCAACAGTAGCAGGATACATCCGACAGATCCGCCAAACACTGCGATCGCAAAACCAGCGGTGGCCCATGATGGTCGTCCATTGATGATCATCTGATATACGTCCGGCATCTGTGCAACTGTTTCAGGATTGGTCTGCATAATGTAGTTCATGCTTCCCATCATGTTCCAAATAAGGCCGGCAATGGCGACAATCCAAAAGCTAAGGTGTGGTTTTTGCACGTGACGTATCCTTTTAATATTCGGACCACCTTAGCCTAGTTTTATGTAAAGAAACTAACACTTTCATATTTACCAATGGGAAAAAATGTTGACTTAGGGGAAGGATCGCTGTGGAATTGAACAAATGTTCATAAACCATTCGGAGAGTCAAAAATGAAAAAGCGTATTGCCGTTATCGGTGCTGGTCCATCAGGTTTGGCCCAACTGCGTGCCTTCCAATCTGCCGCTGCGAAGGGCGAGGAAATTCCGGAAATCGTCTGCTTTGAAAAGCAGTCCAACTGGGGTGGTTTGTGGAATTATTCATGGCGCACAGGATTGGATGAATACGGTGAGCCCGTGCACGGATCGATGTACCGCTATCTGTGGTCCAACGGCCCCAAGGAAGGCCTCGAATTCGCTGACTATTCGTTTGAAGAGCACTTTGGCAAACAGATCGCCAGCTATCCGCCCCGTGCCGTGTTGTTTGATTACGTTCAGGGCCGCGTTGAAAAGGCAGGCGTGCGCGATTGGATCAAGTTTGAAACCGCAGTTCGCTGGGTTGAAAAGGATGGTGATAAGTTCAACGTCACTGTCTGCGACCTACCAAATGACCACACCTATACCCAAAGCTTTGATCATGTGATCGTCGGCTCTGGTCACTTTAGCACGCCAAATGTCCCACAGTTTGACGGGTTTGATAAATTCAAAGGTCGTATTCTACACGCCCATGATTTCCGCGATGCGATGGAGTTTAAGGATAAGGATATCCTGATCGTCGGCACGTCCTATTCTGCCGAAGACATCGGGTCCCAGTGCTGGAAATATGGCGCGAAATCGATCACCGTGAGCCACCGCACTGCTGCGATGGGCTATAATTGGCCTGAAAATTGGGCCGAGGTTCCACTATTGACCCACGTTGATGGCAACACGGCACATTTTAAGGATGGCACCAGCCGCGATGTGGATGCGATCATTCTTTGCACTGGGTATCGCCACCATTTCCCGTTCCTGCCAGATGATCTGCGCCTAAAGACCGCCAACCGTTTGGCCGCGTCTGACCTATATAAGGGTGTCGCATATGTGAACGAGCCGGACCTGTTTTACCTTGGCATGCAGGATCAGTGGTTCACGTTTAACATGTTTGACGCCCAAGCATGGTTTATCCGTGATGTGATCATGGGCCGGATCGAGATCCCTGATCACGGCGCAATGGTTGCCGATGTAGCCGACCGCATTGCGCGCGAAGATGCGGGCGCTGATGACTATGATGCGATCTGGTATCAGGGTGGATATATCAAGGAATTGATCGACGAAACTGACTATCCCACGTTCGACGTTGAGGGTGCGTGTCAGGCGTTCAAGGCATGGAAAGGCCACAAGAAGGCTGGCATCATGACGTTCCGCGACAACGGCTATAAATCTGTGATGACTGGCACCATGGCCCCCAAGCACCACACCGCGTGGAAAGACGCGATGGATGACAGCCTTGAGGTCTATTTGCAGAACTAGAGACTTGCCTGCTGGCCCAAATTACTTTGGGCTGGCGGGCGTTACACGTAGGAAGACATAGGTTTTCTGTAAGCCACCTTTGCCTTTGATCGACAGGCCGACCTCCACGTTGTTCATTGTGAATATTCTCAGGTCATAAAAATCTGGGTGGTTCACGGCCTGATCGGTAGTTGGCGCGATGTCTTGATCGGCACAGTTGGCCACAGCATTTAACAATCCATCGAACAGGGCCATTGCCTCGGCTGATCGGTAGGCGTGCGGCCATGCGCAATTGGCGGAGCTGGCCCCAGATAGATCGCGTGACCGCGTGCATGCTGCAACTGTATTGGGGGAGAACAGGAGCGGCACAGACGTGGCTGTCTGATCCGCTAGCGCATTGATGTTGTCACAGAATGTCTGAGCTTGGGCCAGGGTGCTGTTATGGTCAGCCCAATTGATGTCCAGTACGCCAAAGACAGTGGTGTCATTCTTTGACCAATTGATTGCCGTCTAAAACGGAAAACGGGGTGGGTGGAGTTGTTTTACTGACCCAATAGAAGTCGCCGCCAAATTCCATGACAAACCATCCTTCCCATTCTGCGGCGTTCTGCCAAAGGGATTCGTAGGTGTCGTCTTGTACGCGCCATTCGCCTAGCGTGGATCGCGATCCGTCTACGGCGTAAATCGTCGTCCCGTCAGGGTCAAAATACTGGCGATAGTTTGCGCCTGCCCATGTCCCGACGGCGGTGTTCCCCAACAAAAGCGCTGTGATCTCAAGGGTCTGAAGTTTCACGGATTGCGCCGCTACGGGCGTGGCAAGCATCGCCAATAGACCTGCCAAAATGCTGCGCCGGACTGTCATGCGGTTTCTCCTACCCGCCAGTCGGGCACATCCTTGATCAATATTTGGGCGACGCGGTTAACAGCGCGGCGCGGTTGGTCCACCTTTTCACCTGTGAACCCACAGTCAAGCAGCGCCTTGCCCCATACGGCCAGCCATGCGTGTGCATCTGCTTGCCGGATTGGCACATGCGCGTGAATTTGGCGTACATCCATATGCCCGTGGGTTTCGCGGTAATGCTGCCGACCGCCCAAAAATCCAATCATAAAATCAGCCTGTTGGACGCGCGTGTGATCAATGCCGTGACCCCTAAAATGCAGCCGGTGGATGTCGGCTACATTTGGGTCGGTTTCCATCAGATCGTAAAAGTGGTTCACGAGCCGGAATATGGCGCCTTCCCCACCCAAGTGATCGATCAGCGTTTTCATTAGGACCGTGGGCGCTCTTTCTTGGGATCAAACGCCGCGAGGTCAGGCCGGATAACGGCTGGCAGGCGTTTTTGTTCGCCGTCCAGTTTGCCTATCTCTAATTCCGTCCCCGCGTCTGCATGCGCCACGTCAACGCGTGCCATCGCGATGTTTTTGCCGAGCATTGGCGAGCGGATCGCAGAGGTGACTTCACCAATTTGCGCGCGCCCGCCGGAGGTATGCACGCAATCGCCGTGATCCACATCAACGGCGCTGTCGACGTCAATGCCAACCAACTTATTGCGCGGATTTTCTTTGCGGCGGATCAGGGCATCGCGGCCGATGAAATCGTCGACTTTGGATTTGAGCGGCACGGTGAACCCGATGCCTGCCTCGAACGGATCAGTCTGGTCGGAAAAGTCGTAGCCAGCAAAGATAAGCCCTGCTTCAATCCGCACCATATCAAGCGCCTCGAGGCCCATTGGGACCAGCCCGTGGTCTTTGCCTGCCTCCCAGATTGCATCAAAGATTTCAGTCGCGTCTTTGGGGTGGCACATGACCTCGTAGCCCAGCTCACCAGTATAACCTGTCCGAGACAAAACAAATGCAGTGCCGCTTTCGTTGTTCAGGCGCGCAGGAGCAAACCGGAACCAGCCAATTTGGTCAAAGTTCGGTTGGTGCGGCGCAGTCCAGACGATTTTGCGCAGCAGATCACGGCTTTCTGGGCCCTGCACGGCAACGTTATGCATCTGGTCAGTGGACGCACGAATGAGGACCTTGAGACCCAGCTTTTCAGCCTGCTCACGCATCCATTCGCCGCCATAATCTGAGCCACCGATCCAGCGGAAATTATCCTTACCCAGACGGAACACCGTGCCGTCATCAACCATGCCGCCATGTTCATAGCACATCGCAGTATAGACCACGCCGCCGATGGACAGGGTTTTCATGTCACGGGTGAATACGTATTGGCAAAGAGCTTCAGCGTCAGGGCCAGTGATTTCGAATTTTCGCAATGGTGACAGGTCAAGAATGACCGCTTTTTGACGGCAGGCCCAGTATTCTTCGATACACCCGTGGCTGGTGGAATTTGCGGCCAGCCAATACCCATTATATTCGATAAAGTTATTGGTGTGCTTGACAAAACTGTCATGAAACGCAGTTTTCTTGGTCATCTTTGGCTCCGAATCTTTTGTCGTGCGGATCGCAATGGACCGGCTGAATGTTTCTTTGCCACTATAGGTGCGGACGTGAATGTCGGAAGGATTCCAGCCGTTGGCGGCTGATGTATCATCGGGGCAGGCAGAGCTGACGCACACAACATCAGTCAATGCGCGCAGCAGAACGTAATCGCCGGGGCGTGACCACGGCTCGTCTGAATATAGGACGCCATGATCGTCAAGGAACGTGTTAAAGAAGAAGTTAATCGCCATCCACCCGTGTCGTGGCGCCACGCCGTAATCTTGCAGCGCACCGTTGAAATTGGTGGAGCAGTTTGCATGGCCTGGATAGCCCATGTCGTTGTAATATTTCTCGGTGCAGGCCATCGCGAAGGCGTCGTGCCGCCCGCAGGTGTCTTGCACAACCTCGACCAGTGGCAACATCTCTTGGTCGTAATATTTCGCGTGCAAACCCGGCATTGGATAGGCGTGGCCCATCAACGTGCGGGTCGTTGTCACGTCAAGCGCGTGCTCGATGCCTTTGTCCAGTTTGCTTGCGCTGAAGCATTCAAAATCGGAACACTGCCGCCCGTCCACATCGATGATCTGGATATAATCGCCCGCTTTTACAAAGAACGATTCGGCGGTTTGCGTATGCACCCGAATGTCTGAAAGCGGGTCGGCCAGAGGGTCGGGGGCTTCAAATTTCACCACCGATTTAATGACGGCCCGTTTGATCATTACGACCAGTGGGGTTGCTGTGTTTTGCAGCTCGGCGTCCATCGGACCCGCGGGGGCTGCAATGATCACGGCACCAGCGCGCACTGCACGAAAAGTGCTTTCGGTTTTGGCAGGTGTCGTTGCCTCGAACAGATGAATTACACCGGGTTGCGACAGGTCGATGCCGCGCGCCTCAAGGCTCATGCGCAACCCGCGTAAAGATTTGTTATCACTGGTTAAAAGGTCGTGAAGTCCGCCTGCAGGACCCGCGCCTTTTTCACCCAAGACGCCTGCGTCGATCTTGCCTTTGGGGTCGGTCGCGATCAGCTCGCAGAGCTGTCCACCTTCATCATTGATGATGGTGACCTGATCGCCCGTTTCAAGCAGGATGAACACGGCACCACCGCCCTCTACGACATAGCGTTCCGTGCCGCGTGGCATGGAGAACACGTTTGGTTCGATAATCACGCTTGGCTTTGGCGGCCCGCGTTTGACAGTTGGATATTGATCGTCGAGCATGGTCGGACCCTTGGTGCAAATGTTGCATGTGCGGAATAAATATTTAATCTCAAGAATAAGAATACATGCAAACACCCTCACAGCAAATGAAAAGACACAATGACGCATCATCAGATTAATTTAATTGGCTGGATTCTGTTTGTTATCTCAGCAATCGGCTTTTGCATCACCAGCATTGGCAGCTTTTGGGCCATGTTCGGGTCAGTGTTCTTTTTGGTCGCCTGTTTGGTCTTTATGATTTCTTTTTTTCGAGCCGATAGATGAGCGCCCTTTCTCTGGGAATCATTGCTGCATTCGCTTGGGGGTTTCACGATATTTGCGTCAGGTACCTAAGCCAGCGGACCCCGTTGATGGCGTCGTTGCTGGTCGTGTTGATTTTTGGACTGTTGTTTCATATCGGCGTGATGGTTGTTGATGATGGGTTTGCCCCGTTGACCCCACAAACCACATGGATGGCGTTGGTGTCTGGCACATTTTTTCTGATGGCGAGCCTTGGGCTTTACGGCGCATTTCAACGGGGGCCGGTAAAATTGGTGGCCCCGATCATAGCCAGTTATCCAGTGCTGTCGTTGGCGTGGGCACTGGCCCGCGGCGCGCAGATTACAGCATGGCAATGGGGCGCGGTCATAGCGATTATCGTCGGTGTGTCATTGGTTGCGGCCTTAGCGCAGCATGACGATGAGGACAATCCGCCCGCTGGACCGACCATCGCGTTTTCATTGGTCGCGGCTGTTGGGTTCGCGGGCACGTTTGCGTTGGGCCAATATGCGTCCGAGATTTCGGGGCATTTGCCGGTCACATTGGTCACACGGATCATGGCACTTGCGCTGTTGATCGGTGCCATGGGTGCGTTACATTTGCCGTTTTGGGCTGGATGGCGGGCGTTGCCAGTGCTGGCGTTAATGGGAATCGCGGATGGTATCGCGTTGCTGTGCTTGCTTGCCGCTGGCGGGTTGCCGGACGCACAATATGCCGCCGTCGCATCGTCGTGCTTTGGCTTGCTGACGATCTTAATGGCGTGGGCATTTTTACGCGAAAAGATGACGCCCCCACAGTGGGTGGGATGCGCCATCGCATTTTCAGGGATCGGGTACTTGGCGCTTTAGGGTAGGCCAAGCGCCTTTTTCTTATCCGCGGCCCATTTCATGATCACAAGATCGAAGGTCAGCGCCATCAGCGACACGCAAATACCAAGCACAAAGTTCTTGCCCAGATCGGTCCCTGCCAGCGTTCGCTGCAGTTCTTGACCCAAATCTTGCGTCCCGATAAAGGCCGCGATGATCACCATAAAGAAGGCGAACATGATTGCTTGGTTGAACCCAACAGCCATTGTTGGCAGCGCCAGCGGTAGCTGCACATTGACGAGCTTTTGCATACGGGTTGCACCTGCCATATCGGCCGCTTCGGTCATTTCAGGCGGCACAGTGCGCAGCCCTTCAATGGTGTAGCGGATCAATGGCACCATGGCGAAGATCAGGATCGAGCCAACAACAGCCGTCGCCGTGATCCCGAACAACATGATCGCAGGGATCAGGTAGATGAAACTTGGGAACGTCTGTGCGGTGTCACAAGCCAGCAGCACGCGCTGCGACCATTTATCGGACCGCGCAGCGAGGACGCCAATTGGGATACCAAGCAGCATCGCAATCGAGACCGCCGCAAGTACCGAATAGAGCGTGATAATCGAGCGATCCCACCAGCCCGATAGTGCTACAAGGCCAAAGAAGATCACGGCGATCACGCCTTCGCGCTTGCCTCCAAGCCAGACTGCGAATGCAGCAACTACCATGATCATTGCGGGGGTCGGGATTGATAGCATGAAGTCGCGGAACGGATTGAGAATCCAGACATTGAGGAAATACCGGATGCCGTAGGTAATGCTTTGCACGATGTCGATTGCGAGGAAGCCCTTGATCAGGTTGTCCAATTCCTTGCCTTGACTAAAGTCTTGGCCACGTCCGATGGTGCCTGCAATTGGCAGCACGAATGACAGCAACGTAAAGCCAATGAAGACGGCGATTGCCAGTACAAGTGTCTTGTGGCGGTTGACCCATGACGTGCCTTTTTCAAAGTGTTCCGGCTGTTTGACGACCCACGCTTTTGACATACGATCAAGCGTCACGGCGAGCAACACAATGGTCACACCGATCTCGAACGAGCGACCCAGTTTAAAGCTACCCATCATTGCGAGCAGTTTCGCCCCAAGGCCGGGCATGCCGATAAACGCGGTCAAAACGACCATGGCCAGACACAGCATGATAACTTGGTTTACGCCGACCAAAATCTCGGTTCGTGCGGAGGGAATATAGACGTGGCGCAGCATCTGGAATTTCGAGCAGCCGGACATTTTACCAGCCTCGACCACCTCTGGTGATACTTTTTGCAGGCCGAGCGTTGTCATCAAGATCATTGGCGGGATCGCGTAGATCGTTGTCGCGACTGCGCCCGCTGTTGGGCCCACTTTGAAAAAGATGACCGCAGGCAAAAGGTAGGTGAAGAATGGCAGGGTTTGCAGGACCGACAGAACCGGTTTGATGGTTTTATCGACCCACGCATATTTCCAAGCTGCGATGCCAAGTGACAGGCCGATCACAAATGCGAGCGGTGCTGCGACGACGAGAACCGACATGGTTTCCATTGCGATTTTCCATTGGCCAATCAGCGCGGTCCAAATGAATGTCCCGCCGCCAAGCACTGCCAAACGCCAACCACCAAGATAATACCCGACGACCACAGCAACGCCTGCGATGGCTGTCCACGGGATTGGTCCTAGGTTTGGCCAGCGCCGTTTGCCGTAGAAAATGTTACCCGACGTATCAAGCACGTTTTCCAAACCAGCGGTCAGGAAGCGGGTGAATTTTAGCAATCCAAGATCGTCTTTGACGAAGTTGAAGAACGCATCGAGCCAAATGGCAGCCGGAGGGATCATCGCGTCAGGAATGCGGTGCAGCCACGCGGGCAAAACGCCAGAGTATTGCAAGATGGTCAGAACGATAGCGATGCCAAGCAACCAAATGGCGGTCCGGTTTCGGGTCATTGGCGTGCGGGTCACTGAGGGAATAGCGACCATTATTCAGCTCCTAGCAGAATGTCCAAAGCTTCGCTGCGCGACATGGCGCCGATGGATGCACCGTCGCGGGTCACGGGGATGAAGTCGCGCTTATCATTCACCAACAAGCGCGCCAGTTTATGCACGGTCATGCCTGTATCAACAGGGTCGCCTGTGCCAGGTTGGTCAGCCTTGGCCAAGACACCTGCGTGAACGACGCGGGCTTTGTCGATGTCTTCGGTAAATTTGCGCACGTATTCGGTGGCTGGGTGCAGTACAATCTGGTCGGGCGTATCGCACTGTTCGACCGCACCATCCTTCATGATGGCGATGCGGTCTGCAAGGCGCAGTGCCTCGTCAAAATCATGGGTGATGAACACGATGGTTTTGTTCAGCAGCTGTTGGAGGCGCAGGAATTCATCCTGCATTTCGCGCCGGATTAGCGGGTCAAGCGCAGAGAACGGCTCGTCGAGGAACCAGATATCGGGTTCGATCGCCAATGAGCGGGCGATACCGACGCGCTGCTGCTGTCCACCGGACAATTCGCGCGGGAAATATTCCTCGCGGCCTTCAAGACCGACGAGTTTGATCACCTCAAGCGCACGGGCGCGGCGGGTGTGTTTATCTTGGCCGCGCATTTCCAGCGGGAAGGCGACGTTATCAAGTACAGAGCGGTGCGGCAGCAATCCGAACGATTGAAACACCATGCCCATTTTGGAGCGACGCAGATCAATCAGGTCTTTCTCGGGCAAGGACATGATGTCTTGACCGTCAACCTCGATTGTACCGCCAGTAATTTCATGCAGACGTGAAAAGCAGCGGACCAGCGTGGATTTTCCGGACCCAGATAGACCCATTATCACCAGCATTTCGCCTTTAAACACATCAAGTGATACGTCTTTGACGCCCGCGATATATCCGTCTTCGCGCATGTCATCAAACGACATATCAGAGGACATTTTTGCGAGGTATTTTTCAGGATCGGCCCCAAAAAGTTTCCAAACATTTTTGCACGAAATGACGGGGCGTTCAGTCGACATGGGAATCCTTAGCAAATAAGTGTCCCCGCCCGACCAAGATGGTCGGACGGGGCAAAGTTAGGTCGTGTGAGAGGGCTTAGTTAACCCAAGCACCCCAAACGTCAGGGTTCGCTTCCAACCATGCTTCGGCTGCTTCTTCTGGCTCCATTTCGTCGATGTCGACGAGCTTGGCCATTTCAGCAATCTGTGGGTTGGTGAACGAGATAGCTTCGAGTGTAGCATAAGCGGCTGGCCACTTTGCTTCCATGCCATCCCATGCTGCTTTCTTCAGGTAACCCGTTGCTGGGTTGCCGCAGTCATAAAGCGCATCTGGGTTCACGCCAACGGATGGGTCTGTATCACAGCCTTCTTCGTGCGGTGGGAATTCAACAAATTCGCCTGGCCATACGGCTTCAGCAAAGTTTGGTGTCCAGTTGAACACAACGACAGGCTTTTTATCAGCTTCAGCAGCACCGATTTCAGCCCACAGGGCTGCGGCGGAACCAGCGTTGATCACGACAAAATCCATGTCCAGAGCGGCAACACGTTCTTGACCGTGCTTAAGCCAGTCAACAGGACCGTCAAGATAACGGCCTTTGCCACCAGTTTCAGGTGTCGCAAATACTGCGGCACAAGCGTTCAAAGCTTCCCAATCAGGCAGGCCTGGGCATGCATCTTTGGTCCACATTGGGTACCACCAGTCTTCGCGTGTTACTGCGTTGTGGTCGCCCACATCAACGATACCGCCTTTTTCCAAGGCTGCACGGAATGACGCGCCAAAGGCACCTTCCCATACTTCCAGTTCCATTGTGACGTCGCCGACGCGGACAGATTCGTAAACCGCTTGGCTGTCTGTTGTGACGTACTCAACATTGTTGCCGGCGCTTTCGAGGATCTGACCAACAACGTTGGACATTACAATCTGGCTGGACCAGTTGTGGATTGGAATGACGATTGGATCGCTGCTGTCTTGCGCAAGAACGGCCAGTGGGGCCAGTGCCAAAACACCTGCGGTCAACGCGGTTGTCATCTTTTTCATGTTATTCTCCCTATTGTCATACGCCTATCTTTGTGGCGCTTGATGGCCTCTGCGATTGCAGCGGCCGGCAGGTCAGGTCCGCGATTCTTTGTGCGATCCCTGTTACCAACACTAGACAGTTTGGCAGTATTTTCCTCTCAAGCAAGTTTTTTTCTTGGCAGTAAGGGTTCAATTTTCGATTTTTTGCCTGAAGAAGTGCCGTTTTTGATCGTCTGGTTCTAAAATTACGGCGGTATTAGAAGAGCTTAGAGCCAGCCGGCAGCAATTTGCCTTTGATGGGCAACAATTGCATTGCGCATTAAAATAGCGACGGTCACAGGACCAACGCCACCCGGTACGGGCGTAATCCAGCCAGCGACTTCTTTTACGGCGTCCGTATCGACATCCCCGACGATTTTAAAACCGTCGCTTGTTTCAATCTGGTTGATCCCAATATCGATGACCACGGCGCCCGGTTTGATCATATCCGGCCCAATCAAATGCGCCTTACCCACGGCCACAACGACCACATCCGCACGGCGCGAATGCATCGCGACGGACCGTGTCATGTGGTGGCAAACGGTCACGGTCGCGCCTTCGGCCATCAGCATCATCGCGGCAGGTTTGCCGACGATTTCCGAATGTCCGATCATCACGACCTCGAGGCCCTGCATTGAAAGACCGGTGCGTTTGATAAGTTCGACGCTTGCTGCCGCCGTACAGGGTGCCAGCGCCACATCGGAATAGACGATGTTGCCAATCGACGCGGGGTTCATGCCTTCGACGTCTTTGAGCGGGTGGATTGCAGATTGCAGCGACCGGACGTTAAAATCGGTGGGCACGGGGCGCTGTAGGATCACACCAAGAATACTGGGGTCGTCGTTCATCGCCAATATGCGTGCTTTGCAGTCTTCTTGGGTAATGTCCGCAGGCCAAACTTGTTCGTCAAACGGGATACCCGCCTTTTCAGCGGCCCGTTTTTGATTGCGTACATACATGGCCGATTCGGGCTGATCACCGATCAAAATAGACACTAACGAAGGGATATTGGGGTGCGCGGCAGTGTATTCGCGCACCTCTTCAATGATTTCGTTTTTGACGATGACGCCGTTGATCAGTCGGTTATCTTGGATCATTCGGCGGCCACTTGGCCTTCAAATTTTTCGACCTTCACAGCTGAGAATTTGAATTCTGGGATCTTGCCAAACGGGTCGACTGCAGGGTTGGTCAGAATGTTTGCCGCCGCTTCAACATAGGCAAATGGCAAGAACACCATGTCGGGTGCAACTGCACGGTCCATCCGCGCCATGATCACGATGGACCCACGCCGTGTGGTTAACCGCAGCAATCCGCCGGGTTCGACGCCCAGCTTGCGCAGCGTTGATGGGTGCAGTGAACAGTTTGCCTCCGGCTCCATCGCATCAAGAACCTTGGACCGACGGGTCATCGACCCTGTGTGCCAATGTTCCAGCTGGCGTCCGGTGGTCAGGATCATCGGATATTCTGCGTCTGGCGCTTCATCCGGTGCTATCACGTTTGCCGGCGTGAATTTCGCGCGTTTGTCGGCGCGCGGGAACCCATCGGCGAACACAATCGGCTGACCGGGGTCAGTGGGTGACAGCGACGGGTATGTCACTGCGTTTTCGTCCATCAAACGGTCCCAAGTGATGTTGTTGAACGACTTCATCAACTCGCCCATCTCGGTGAACACTTGGCTTGGGTGGGTATATGTCCAGCCAAGGCCAAGGCGTTTGGCCAGTTCAACTTCGATCCACCAGTCTTCTTTTGCGTCACCTGGAGGTGCCACAGCAGGACGGCCCATTTGGACCTGACGGTTGGTGTTGGTGACAGTACCGGATTTTTCCGCAAACGCAGAGGCGGGCAAAATCACGTCAGCGTAGTTTGCCGTCTCAGTGATAAAGATATCCTGCACCACGAGGTGCGACAGTTTCGCCAGCGCGTCGCGCGCATGTTCAACGTCGGGGTCGGACATCGCGGGGTTTTCGCCAAGAATATACATGCCGTGAATATCGCCATCATGGACTGCATCCATAATCTCGGTGACGGTCAGGCCCTTCTCGGCCAACAGCGGTTCGTTGACTGCATCAGCGGCGAGGTCACGCGCCCAGACTTCCGCGAAACGCGACCTGACGCCATCGTCGGTGACGGTCTGCATATCAGGCAAGAACATAGGGATTAGACCCGCATCGGATGCACCTTGCACGTTGTTTTGACCGCGAAGTGGGTGCAAGCCCGTGCCAGAGCGACCAACATTACCGGTCATCAACGCGAGGCTGATCAGGCAGCGCGAATTATCGGTGCCGTGGATGTGTTGTGACACGCCCATGCCCCAGAAAATCATGCCAGCCTTGGCACCTGCAAAGGTGCGCGCCACGTCGCGCAACACGTCAGGTTCAATGCCGCAGATCTTGGACATCTTTTCAGGTGTAAAGTTCGCGAGATGCGCTTTTTCGGCTTCCCAGTTTTCGGTGAACTGGGAAATGTAAGTTTCGTCGTACAGCTTTTCTTCTACAATCACGTGACAGATCGCGTTGAGCATGGACACGTCCGCGCCAGGGCGGAATTGCAGCATGTGGGACGCGAATTTACGCAGGCCAACGCCGCGCGGATCCATGACGATCAGCTTGCCGCCGCGTTTGGTGAACTGCTTAAAATACGTCGCCGCAACAGGGTGGTTTTCGACGGGGTTGGCCCCGATGACGATCGCCACATCTGCGTTTTCGATTTCATTGAAGGTCGCCGTCACGGCGCCGGAACCGACGTTTTCCATCAATGCCGCCACGGATGACGCATGGCAAAGCCGCGTGCAGTGGTCGACGTTATTGTGGCCGAAACCTTGGCGGATCATTTTCTGGAACAGGTATGCTTCTTCGTTGGTGCATTTGGCGGACCCAAAGCCCGCGATGGACGCGCCGCCCTTGTCGGATTTAAGGTCCAGCATGCCCTTGGCTGCGAAATCGAGCGCCTCGTCCCATGATGCTTCGCGGAAAAATTCTTTGAAGTTGCCGGGGTCGACGTTCAGCCCTTTTTCAGGGGCGTCGTCGCGGCGGATCAATGGCTTGGTCAGGCGGTGATCGTGGTGGATATAGTCAAAACCAAAGCGGCCTTTGACGCAAAGGCGGCCTTCGTTGGCGGGGCCGTTGATGCCTTCGACGAATTTGACTTTGCCGTCTTTGACTTTCAGCGAAATCTGGCAGCCGACGCCGCAGAACGGGCAGACGCTGTCGGTTTCGCTGTCAAGATCAGCGCTGTCGCCGACTTGGTTTTCGTCTGTAACTGTGGCGGGCATCAGCGCGCCTGTTGGGCAGGCTTGCACGCATTCGCCACAGGCCACGCAAGAGCTGTCGCCCATTGGGTCATCCATGTCGAAAACAGGGTAGGCATTGTGGCCGCGACCAGCCATGCCAATGACGTCATTGACCTGTACTTCACGACACGCGCGCACGCAAAGGCCGCACTGAATGCAGGCGTCAAGGTTGACCGACATTGCGACATGCGACGAGTCCAACAATGGCACGAAATCAGGCTCTAACTTGGGGAAACGGCTTGTTGATACGTCTTGTGCGGCGGCCATATCCCACAGGTGAGACGACTTATCATGCGCGATATCTTGGGCGGGTTGGTCGGCGACAAGCATTTCCATGACCATCTTGCGGGCTTGGACTTCGCGGGGTTTGTCAGTTGTGACAACCATGCCAGCGGAAGGTTCGCGGATACATGATGCGGCCAGCGTGCGCTCGCCTTCAATCGCGACCATACACGCGCGGCAGTTGCCATCAGATCGGTAGCCTGGTTCTGGTTTGTGGCACAGATGTGGGATGATTAAGCCGCGACCGTTAGCGACCTCCCAGATTGTCATGCCTACTTCGGCTTCTACGGATTGCCCATCAAGGGTGAATGTAATTTTATCGAACATTAGATTTCATCCTTGAAGTGGGTCATCACCATTTTGATCGGGTTCGGGGCTGCTTGGCCAAGACCGCAGATCGACGCATCAACCATTGCAGTTGTCAGTTCGGTCAGCAGGTTTTGGTCCCATGTATCGGCCTGCATCAGCTTGACTGCTTTTTCACAGCCGACACGGCACGGGGTGCATTGCCCACAGCTTTCGTCTTCAAAGAACCGCAGCATGTTCAGAGCCGCGTCGCGGGCGCTGTCACCTTCGGACAAAACAACCACAGCGGCGGACCCGATGAAGGTGCCATGTGGTTGCAGCGTGTCAAAATCGAGCGGGATGTCGTTCATTGAGGCGGGCAGCAGACCGGAAGACGGCCCACCGGGCTGATAGGCTTTGAAAACATGGCCGTCGGCCATGCCGCCAGCCGCGTCGATCACATCCATGATTGTGGAACCAGCGGGCAACAAGAAGACGCCGCCGTTTTTGACGCGGCCAGATACGGAATAACTGCGCAGACCTTTGCGGCCATTGAGTTCGACCGAATTGAGGACTTCCGGCCCTTCGCGGCAAACGCGTGCGACCCAAAGCAGGGTTTCTACGTTATGCACCAGCGTTGGTTTGCCGAAGACACCGACTTGGGCGACAAATGGCGGACGGTGGCGTGGAATGCCGCGCTTGCCTTCAATGGATTCGATCATCGCGGATTCTTCGCCACAGATATAGGCGCCAGCGCCGCGACGCAGATCAATGTAGCCCACGGGGACGATGCCCGCGTCTTCGAGTTTCTTAATCTCAACCGCCAAAATATGCAGCACAGCCGGATATTCGTCGCGCATATAGATGAACGCTTTTTCAGCCTCGACTGCCCAAGCGGCGATCAACATGCCTTCAAGGAACAGATGCGGGGTGCGTTCGAGATAGTAGCGGTCTTTGAATGTGCCGGGTTCGCCTTCGTCGCCATTTACGGCGATATAGCGGGTGCCAGCATTGCCGCGCACAAAGCCCCATTTGGTGCCAGACGGGAAGCCCGCACCACCGAGGCCGCGCAGGCCACTTTCTTTGATCTTGGCTTGGACGTCTTCCCAGTTGCCATCCGCACGCAGGGACGCAAGTTCAGCGTAGCCACCGTTCGCGACATAAGTGTCGAAGGTTTCATAGTCAGGGATATGTGCGTGGGTGTGACCGCCAGCGATGGCTGCTTGCACCTTTTCAACGGTCGCATTGTCGATATGGGCATGGCCCAACTCCAGCACAGGCGCGGTATCGCAACGACCCATGCAAGGGGCACGAACGACGCGGACTTCGCTTGCATCAAGGCCGTCGGTCAGGGCTTTTTGCAAAGCCGCTGCACCAGCCAGCTCGCATGACAAGCTGTCACAAACGCGGATAGTCAGTGCGGGCGGAACGGCTTCGCCTTCTTTGACCACATCAAAGTGGGCGTAGAATGTGGCGACTTCATAGATTTCCGCCTGACCGATACGCATCTCTTCGGACAGTGCGCGCAGGTGAGCGGCGGATATGCAGCCAAATTTGTCTTGGATCAAATGCAGGATCTCGATCAACCGATCGCGGCTGCGCGGCTGGTCAGCTAATAGTGCCTGCACCTCGGCGTGGGCTGCATCGTCAAGCTGACGGCCTTTGGTAGTGTGGCGGCCCTTGCCTTTACCAGTTTTCCAAACACCCTTGCGGTCATCAAGTGCCATAATTCAGCGTCCCTTCGCATTTCGTTATCGAGTAGTTTTAACGGGCCGCACAAATCTCAACAGCGCAAATGCGACATTCACGAGGTGAGTTGCGTTCATTCGCCCGTATTTACAGGCCAAAAGTTTCGTATCGAGAACGTCGCCTTGCGCGCGGATGGCTAAAGTTACGGGCAGTTTTACTGTTGTCGCATAGCCAATCCAAACACAGCATATAGCCCGACCAGCAACGCAGCCGTCGCGCCCAAGAATACGCCAACCGCGCCAAACAGTCCCGTCGAACCGGCGATCGCGAACAACGGCGCCCCTGTCACAATCTGTGCACCAATCGTGGCGGCGAAAAGCCCCACAATGCCGAGCGCGCCCAAGCCAGACGCGTAGCCCACCAAACCGGACCTGCGCAGTCGGGTCATCGCGCGACGTGCAGCTTTGGTCTGTTTCGCCACATCAGCCTGCATCGCCATCAGCGCGGGCACCATCATCAGCACCAACACCATGCCAAACGCCAACCCGTACACCAGTGTGATCACTGTAGGTCTTAGGAACTGCGCTTGGCTTGACCCTTCGTATAGTAGCGGCGCAAGGCCAAGCACGGTGGTTAATGTTGTCAGCATCACCGGGCGCAAACGATCCGCAGTTCCGTCGATAATTGCGGGGATCAGGCCCCGTTCCTGCGCATATTCATCAATCGTTGTCACGAGAACGATGGAATCGTTGATGATGATCCCGACCATTCCAATCAGCCCCACGACCGTGAAAATGCTGAGTGGCACACCCCACAGGTAATGCCCATAAATTGTCCCTACCAACCCGAACGGAATGATAGCCATGACAACCAAGGGCCGCGTCCAGCTAGAGAAAACCCAAGCCAGCGTCAGGAATATCCCGATCAGGCAAAGGATCAAACCGTCGCGCGCATCGCTGAGGAAATTGTTCGACTGTTCAGCTAGCCCTGACAGTGTGGTTTGCACACCGTGTGTGGCCTCGATGTTGGGCAGGATCACGGTTTCGATCTGTTCCATTACATCTGCAGCGCGGGCGGGATCGTCTTCGGACACCGATCCTGTCACCGAAATCAACTGCACACCGTTTTCGCGCCGGATTGTGGAAAACCCAATACGTTGTTCAACGGACACGATATCGGCCAAAGGAACGTAGACGCCGGACGGCGACCGCATTTGGCTGCGCTCAAGGAAATCAGCGGTCAGTTCACCGCTTGGCAATTCAACCCGAATGGTCGCGGACCGCGGGCCTTCTGGATATGTCGCCGCCTCGATCCCGCCAAGGCGATTGCGCAATGTTCGACCAAGTGCGTCGATGGTAAAGCCCAAGGCCTGTCCTTGAGGCGTCAACTGCAAGATCAGCTCTTCTTTGTCATAAGCAAGGTTATCTTCGACGGCAGACACTTCGGGAAATTGGTTGACCTGTTCTTTCAGGTCCTCTGCTGCAGCTTTGAGCGTCTCGGACGTCGCCCCTGTGATCTGCACATCAAGCGCGTCGCCACCAGGCCCGCTCCCCCAGCGCCGAAAGCTAACCGTTTCAACAAGCGGCTGTGCAGACACGCGGTCCTGCAATTCACCCACAAACGCAAAACTGGAATAGTCGCGCAAATCTGCGTCGATCAATTCAATGGAGATCGCACCGAGTTGATACGATTCCTTTGTATCGGCACCCGCGATTCCGCGCCCTGCATTGCCGCCGATTTCAGCCATGACAAAATCAAGCGGATTCAGGCCATAACGTTCCTTGTATTCCGTGCCTAAGGCTTCGGTTGCGCGCTGCATTTCACGCATCATTTCGATGCTGTCTTCGCGGTTAGCCGTCGATACCATGGCAAAATTTCCGGTGATCGAGCCCTGTTCAGGAGAGTTAAAGAACCGCCATGTCACATCGCCGTTGATAAACAACGTGATTTGGCTGGCCAGCACAAGGAAGATACCTGCAACAACCGGATAACGCGCCCAAATTACGGCCGCAGTGAACGGGCGAAACAACGTATCTCGAACCCATTCAAAGCCACGGTTCACGAACCGGCTTGGCGCATCGTACCAATGGTCTTTTGCAGCGTGGGCCACGGCATGCGCCATGTGACGCGGAAGGATTAGAAAGCATTCAACCAGACTGGCCGCAAGAACGACGATCACCGTAAACGGGATATCCGCAATGAGGCTGCCGAAACGCCCCCCAATTGCGACAAGCCCGAAGAACGCGATGATCGTCGTCAGCGTGGCGGAAAACACAGGGCTGAACATCCGTTTGGCCGCATTTTCGGCGGCAGTAACAGGGTCTTCGCCCAAAACGCGGAAACGGTAGTCGGCATGTTCGCCCACTACAATGGCATCATCCACCACGATCCCCAGCGTGATGATCAGCGCAAAAAGCGAGATCATATTGATCGTCAGCCCCGCCAAATACATCAACGCGATAGCAGCCATCATCGCCACAGGTATACCCGCCGCGACCCACAGTGCGGTACGCGCATTCAGGAACAAGAACAGCAGCCCCGTCACCAAGGCCAACCCTGTAAGCCCGTTTTTCAGCAAGATGTTCAAACGGCCCGTTATCGCCTCTGCGCGCGTGCGGATCAAATCAACGGTGACCCCTTCGGGCAGCGTCAGTTCTAATGCATCTGCCACCTCTTGCACACGGTTTTGCAGGTCGATCGCATCGCCCTTATCCGACCTATCCACACGGATCGAAATCGCCGAATTGCCGCCGACAAAATAGGCGCGGTCACGGTCAACGCCGCCTTCGGAAATACGCGCGACATCGCCAATTGTCAGGACAGAATTGTCGTCGTTGGTCCGCAGGGAAATGCCCGCAACTTCTTGTGCGCTCCGCTTTGGCGATCCGGTGCGCACACGCGACGTTCCGGCAACATCACCAGCGGGGTCGGCGTCAGCCTCGGCGGCAATCGCATCCGCGATCTGGGCAAGCGTGACATCGTATTTGATCAACGACAACGACGGCACCTCGACCAAGGTTTCACCCGCTGCGATGCCGCGCACTGTCGTTTGAGTGACGCCCGCTGCGAACAATTGAATGATCATCTCGTCTGCAAAGCGGGCCAATTGATCCACGCCTACAGGGCCAGTGATCACTACATCTGTCACACGGTCAAACCATCGACCGCGTCTGACAACGGGGTCCTCGGCATCAGAAGGCAGATTGCGCACGCCGTCGATTGCTTGCTGCACGTCATCTGTTGCGCGGGCCATGTCCCAATTGGGTTCAAATTCTAATCGGATACTGGCGCGGCCTTCGGTTGAGGTTGCAGTGCTTTCCAACACGCCACCAATCGCCAGCAATGTGGGTTCAATGACTTGCACAATTGCGCGGTCCACATCCTGGGCGCCTGCCCCATCCCAAGCGACGGACACGCTCACGTTGTCGATAATAATATCGGGGAAGAATTGCGCGCGCATTCGCGGGAACGATGCAATGCCCGCTGCGATCAACACGACCAGCAACAGGTTCGCCGCCGTTTTGTGACGGACGAAATATGATAAGATACCCGAGGCTCCGGCTATGTCACGCATGATCTATCCCCTGTTTAACCTTCCAACCGCGCAAGCAAGGCTGCGGGTATTTCGTCTTCTTTCAACTGATCCAAGATACGCTGCTTGGCGGCTGCAGGGATGCGGGAGTTGCCCTCTATGCGCGCAATCAGTTCGGCCCGTTTTTCAGCTGTTAAGGCGACCATTTCGGGTGCCTCTTGCACGATCTCGCCATCAACTGACCGGCGCAGCGGTTTGACTTTAATCCCAGCCCCAAGGATCGGGGATCGTTGCGCCACGACCTCTGACCCATTTAGACCGCGCGCGCGGACAATCACGTTGTCACCTTGGCGGCGCAGGACCTGCACTTTGACTTCTTCCAGCCGATCACCTTCACCGATGACCAATACGGTATTGTCTGCAGCGACAGCGGTGGACGGCAAAAGCGCCACGCGGTCCAGCGGCGGTTCAATCACCGTCAGTGTCGCAAAATCACCCGGCCGGAACCCGCGTGGCGCATCCAAGGTTGCAAAAATTAAGCGACCCGATTGACCGTCGGCAACTGTTGCGCTTTCGCGGCTGATCGTTGCCTTGGCGGCCAAGTCGACGCCTTGCACGTCCAACGCAACCTGCACGTCCGCGAGGATCAAGCGCCCATCGGCATCCAGCAAGCGGGCATATTGGGCAGTGGACACACGAAACGCGACCTCTAGTTCGGTCGGGTCAATCAGATGGGCCAGCAATTGGTTGGCCGACACGCGCCCGCCTTCGACCAAGGTCACATCAGCCAAGGTGCCGTCAAATCCCGTGATTACGGTGACGTCGGCTAGGGTGCGTTCGGCCTCTGCCAAATTGATCTGCATGCGGGTTTGCCCTGTGGTTGCTTGATCGATGCGCGCCTGTGCATTCGCCATGGATTGGCGGCGCGATAGTATGGCTTGATTGGCGGCAGACACCGCCAATTCGGCGGCTTCAACGCTGGCAGTCGTGCCAACACCACGCGTTTGCAGATCGACCTGACGGGCAAGGGCGGCATCGCGCAAACGAGCCTGTTCGGCGGCGGCGTCCAGTTCATCGTTAGCCAACACCAATGCCCGCTGCGCATCGCGCAATTCGGCCTGCGCATCTTGGACATCAGCGCCGACACGGTCCAATGCTGATTGCGCATCTGTTGGGTCCACACGCAGCAACACCTCGCCTGCCTGCACTGCCCCGCCATCACGGAAATTTGGGGAGACCTCAATCACGCGCCCGCCAGCGGAGGGGCGAATGTCGAGCGTGCGGGTCGCGCGGACTTCGCCAAAGACACGCAATTCAGGGGTGATTTGACCGATTTGAACCGTCACCGCATTCACGATCTGAACGGTTTCGCGTTGCGGTCTGCTGCGCGGTTCCTCGTTCATCTGGGCTTGCACCGCGTCATATACCATCGCGCCAGCCACGCCAAATAGCGCAAGCGTCGCCGCCAATAAAAACAGCCCAACCAAGCTCCGCCGCAAAAACCGCATGTGTGTCTCCTAATTTCCGCGTCTAGACCCAAACATAGGGCAAGTTTCACAGTTGCCCATACTATTACGATTGAACAGCGGGTTTCCGTCGGAAAAGTTAGGATCGCAGGTTTTTATTATCTGGATCGTAGGGGCCGTCAGGAATGATCCGCGCAGGCACCAGCGTTCCCAGCACGTCAATTTGCAACGGCCCATTTAGGCCTACATCGACAAACGCATAGGCCAAGTTCAATCCGACACGGTGCCCCCAGTCACCTGATGTGACTGTCCCCACAACACGGCCGTTTTGCATCACGGATGCGCCGCCGCGCGCAGGTGCGTCTGTGCTGTCCAACACCAGCGATACGCGTTGTTTTCTTGGACCTGCTGCAATGCGTTTTGCCAATGCGGCTTTACCAACGAAATCGCTCTTTTCCATATGCACGAAGCGCCCAACGCCTGTTTCCACGGGGTCGAATTCAGTGAGCAGGTCCGCCTTCCAATGCAAATACCCCTTTTCCATGCGCATGGATTCGATCGCAGATGCGCCAAATAGGTGGTTCACGCCCGCCTCGCGCAGCGCAAGATACGCCGCGTAAATCGATGCGTTGGGCACATGGATTTCATATGCCAATTCGCCCGAAAAACTGACTGACATCACGGTCGCAGGGGCGAACCCGATGAAGCATTCGCGCACAGACAGCCAAGGGAACGCGGATTTTGACCAATCTTCGCGCGACACTTTTGACATGATACCACGTGCCTTTGGCCCCGCCAAAACAAGGATCGTTTGATCGTTCGTCAGCGATTTGATCTGCACGTCGTCATTGCCAATATGGGCCTGCAACCAGTCCATATCGTGCAATTCAGCCGCTGCCGCCGACCCGTACCAAATCCGGTCTGGTCCTCGGTCGGATGCGGGAATGTTCGCAATCGTCGCCTCGGCCTTGATCATCCCGTGATCGTTGAGCAGATAGGCCAGCCCGACACGCCCGGCGCGGCGCTGCAGGCGACCGCAGATCATCCGATCAAGGAAGCTTTGCGCGTCTGCGCCGGTGATTTCAAACCGGTTGAAACCATTCACCTCGGCCAGCGCCACATTTGTTTGCACGGCGGCAACATCGGCGGCGACGCAGTCAAAGCTTTCGTCGAAGCCAAAGCCATGGGTGACGTGAAAATCGGCGGTCGGCTTAATGTATTCCATCCGTTCCCAGCCATTCACAACGGTGAAATGCGCGCCCTCGGCGGCCAAAATCGGGGTGAGCGGGGTCGTCTTGGCGTTGCGACCAACAGGCCGATGTTCATTGGGGAAATGGAACCGGAATTCGTTTTGGTAGTCTTCAATCGCCTTGAGCGCGGTCAGTTCCACATTGGTGTGCGAACCAAAGCGGCGCGGATCGATGCACCACGTGTCATAGCAGGCCTCGCCCTGTACGATCTGCTGGGCCAGAAGCCAACCGTGACCGCCGCCTTCGCCCAAACCCGCACGCAGGCCAATGATGCAAAACGCGTTTCGTTTACCGGGGATTGGCCCGACCAATGGCGCACCGTCAATTGTATAGGTAATCGGCCCGTTCACGACGTTCTTGATACCGACCTCTTGGAGAGCGGGCATGCGGGCAAATGCCCCTTCAAGCACATCTGTGATCCGGTCCAGATCATCGGGGCACAGTGCGTTGGTAAAGTGCGGATCGATTCCGTCCATGCCCCATGTTTTGCAGTCCTGTTCATAGAAGCCGATCAGCAAGCCATTCTTTTCCTGACGGCAATAATAATCACTGATTGGGCAGCGTATTAGGGGCATCCGGTGGCCCGCATCAACGATGCCTTTGATGTCTTCGGTCACAAAATACTGGTGTTCCATCGATGCGACGGGATGATGTACGCCCATCATCGCACCGACTTCGTTGACGCGGTAACCGCAGGCGTTGATCACAACTTCGCAGTCGATGTCGCCGTTTTTGGTGTGCACAGTCCATGTGTCGTCTTTGTGCTGGGTCAGGCCAGTGACGGGCGTGTTGCGATACACTTCGGCCCCCGCTTTGCGCGCACGCCGCGCGAGCGCCTGACACAAGGATGCCGGATCGATATCGCCGTCGTTGCCATCCCAAAGACCGCCCAGCAAATTGTCGGTGGAAATGAGCGGATGACGGCGGGCACATTCAGCCGCATCAAGAATTTCGAATTCAACACCCATGCCGCGGGCCATTGACGCAAAATGCCGGTAGCCATCCATTTGCGCCGCACTATTGGATAGGCGAATTCCGCCGTCACCATGGTTATATTGAACCGGATAATCAGGATCATCGCGCAGCTCTTTATACAGGTTGATCGAATGCGTCTTAAGCCCAACCATCGTTTGGTTCATGCCAAAGTTGGTGACTTGCGCTGCCGAATGCCATGTCGTGCCTGATGTCAGCTCGTCGCGTTCAACCAGCACCACATCGGTCCAGCCTTCTTGGGTCAGATGGTACAATGTCGAACATCCGGCGATCCCGCCGCCGATCACAACTGCACGTGTTTGGGTTTTCATGGTGCGGCCTCCTGTTGGGGTCACTGCACCAGATCATGCGCGCTGACGCAATCGGGCAAAACCCGACAAAATGATTGCTTTAGGATTCCTGAATGATCTTCATGTCGTCGCCAAGAAATCCAAGGCGGGCAGCGGCGTCGGTTATGATCCTGTCCGCGATGCAGGTCCGCAAGTCACCAGCAATGATGCGCGGTAGATCACCAAGCGCGCCTGCACGGGAATGGAGTTCTAACCTGCGCGAAAACCTTGGAATATGTAATGGCTTTGCATCGACGAGATCACGCGCCAGCGGGGTGCCAAGATAGGCGAGTGCCGTGGTAATCGCCCAGCCGCCCAGTTCCGCAGTCATCGCAAACAATGCTTGGTTCGTGGAAAACGCAAAGCCGCGCGCGGGCACTGGGCCAGTGCGCCGCAACTGTGCCTCTATCTGGCGACCAATGGCCAATTCTAATTCGTACCGGATCATTGGGCTGTTCGTCAGGTCGGCACCCTTTGCAGTCACAAGAATAAACGGATCGCGCAGGATCGGATGGCGTTCGACCCAATCAACCTTAGCGACCGTATCAACGGCGAGCGTCATATCTACCGCGCGGGAGCTAAGTGCGTCGTGGTTTTCGTGGCTGGCGCCGCCCGTGAGGGACAGCGCCGCTTTTGGGAACCTGTCTGCCAATTTCAGCAACCAAGGGGCGGTCACTGTCGCGTCGAGTTCCTCGATTGAGGCAAAGCGCAGGTTCAGTGGCGGTGCTTGATCAGCCAGTACCAATTTTGCTTTGGCGGCGCCAATATTGTCCAATAGCGCCTTTGCAGGGTCTAAAAATAGCGCCCCGGCACGGGTCAGGCGAAACTGCCGCGCTGACCGTTCAATGAGGCGTGCGCCCAACGCGGCCTCTAGACTTGTAAGCTGTTGCGAAACTGACGACGGGCTTGTGCCCAGCCTGTGCGCTGCCCGCGTAACGGATTGCGCCTCGACGGCGGCGACAAAGTTTTGCACGGCGCGGAACGTAAAAGGTGGGTCGTTGTAATCCATAACTGAATCAATAATTCAGTTTTTGCGAATATGCCCGTGTTTTCTTGCCAGATAGAGCTGCGCGCTAGACGGTAACCGCATGACAGATACACCTAAAAGATCCGGAGGCCGCCGCGCCCGTGTCGCACAGCGCGCAGCCCCTCCGACAATCAACCCCGCACCCGCTGGTCAGATTGGCGGGCAATATCGACCGCTGTCTGGGCCAGATATGCAAAACATTTACGCCACCGCGCTGCGACTTTTGGCTGAGCTTGGGATGGGCGAGGTACCGACACGGCTTTGGGATGATCTGATCGGCGCCGGCGCTGTTGATCTTGGCCGCGGGCGCATTGGTTTGCCAAATGCGCTTGTTGAAGACATCATCGACAAGGCGGCGAAGACGTTCCCATTACATGGACGCGATCCTGCCAGAACCATCGAAGTGGGTTTTAATAGGGTCTATTTTGGCACCGGCGGCGCGGCCGTAAATACGCTGGATTTGGACAGTGGGTTGTACCGCCCGTCCACCCTGCAAGACCTGCACGATTTTACCCGCCTGCAAGACACGCTCGATAATGTTGCGTGGTTTACGCGCTGCTGTATCGCAACAGATGTGCCTGAGATTATCGATTTGGACGTGAACACGGCCTATGCGCTGATAAAGAACACAACCAAACCTGTGGCCACCGCATTTACTGTCGCTGAAACCGTCGATCCGATCGTGCATCTGTTTGACATCACTGCAGGCGGTGAGGGAAAATTCGCTGATCGTCCATTTGTGAAAACTCATATAAGTCCCGTGATTTCGCCGATGCGATTTGGTGAGGACGCGGTTGATGTTGTTTACAAATGTATCGAACACAACATTCCAATGTCATGCATCACTGCGGCTCAAGCCGGAGCCACCGCGCCTGCAACAATGGCGGGTTTTCTTGCGCAATCGCTGGCCGAAACGCTTGCTAGTCTAGTGATGGTCAACGTGATCTCGCCCGGTTTTCCGATGGTGTTTTCTAATTGGCCGTTAGTGATTGATTTGCGCAGTGGCGCGTTTGCAGGCGGCGGCGGGGAGACCACCTTGCTAAACGCCGCATCTGCGCAGTTGTCCAACTGGCTTGGGCTTCCATCCGGCGTGGCGGCGTCGATGACTGATGCCAAGGCGATTGACGCGCAATACGGTGTTGAAAAAGGGATGACGTCACTAGCGGCGGCTTTGGCTGGTGGTAACCTGATTTATGAAAGTTCGGGGATGACTGCGGCGTTGCTGGGTGTCAGTTTTGAGGCATTTATTCTAGACGATGACATGCACGCGATGACCTACCGGACCCTTCGCGGGGTCGAGGTGACCGAGGACAACCTAGGCTTTGATGCGATTGTCGCGTCCGTGCTCGGTGATGGGCATTTTCTTGGGTCAGATCATACGCTGGCTGCGATGGAACGTGATTATCACTATCCGGAAATGGCCGACCGCGAGCAGCCACGCACATGGGCAGAGGCAGGATCACTGACTGCGTGGGATAGGGCAAATGTGAAGGCAAAAGAGGTTCTATCGTCGCATCATCCGCAATATTTGAGCAGCGATCAGGACAAGCAAATCAGGGATGCGTTTAACATCCTATAATGGTCGGGCGGCGCATCAAAACGCCGCCCGAATTATGTTATACGATGTCGAACCGGTCGAGGTTCATCACCTTGGTCCATGCGGCCACAAAGTCAGCCACAAACTTGCCCTTTGCATCGTCCGCTCCATAGACTTCTGACAATGCGCGCAGCACCGAGTTGGAACCAAAGATCAGGTCGACTTCGGTCGCTGTCCACTTGACGTTGCCCGCATCGTCGCGGCCTTCGAACATGTCGCCAGACTTGGACCACTGGGTGCCCATATCCAGCAGATTCACAAAGAAGTCTGTGGTCAGCGCGCCGACATGGTTCGTGAATTGGCCCGCCGTGCCAGCACCCGCACCAAGCACACGCATGCCACCAACAAGCACGGTCATTTCCGGCGCAGTCAGTGTCAGCAATTGCGCCCGATCAACCAGCAGTTCCGACGCGGCGCGGGCTTGACCGGCGCGCAGATAGTTGCGGAAACCGTCTGCTTTTAGTTCAAGCGCATCAACGGAATGCACATCCGTCTGTTCTTGGGAGGCGTCCATGCGACCGGCGGTGAACGGAACAGCGACAGCATGGCCCGCAGCGTCGGCCGCTTTTTCAACCGCAGCAACACCGCCAAGGACGATGGTATCGGCCAGCGAAATCTGCGCCCCGCCAGCTGCGTTAAACGCAACTTGTACTGCTTCGATCTTGCCCAGTGCCGATGCCAAAGCATCCGGCTGGTTTGCGGCCCAATCCTTTTGTGGTGCCAAACGCACGCGCGCACCGTTGGCACCGCCACGCTTGTCTGAGCCACGGAATGTGGACGCGGACGCCCACGCCGTGTTGACCAATTCAGACACTGTTAAACCGCAATCAAGCAATTTTGCCTTCAAGCCAGCGACGTCCGCGTCGGACACCAGATCATGGTTTACCGCTGGAATAGGATCTTGCCAAAGCTGGGCTTCAGCAGGAACCAACTTGCCCAAGCCACGCTCAAATGGACCCATGTCGCGGTGCGTTAGTTTGTGCCACGCACGGGCAAACGCATCTGCGAATTGGTCAGGGTTCTTGTGGAACCGCTCTGATATTTCGCGGTAGATCGGGTCTGCCTTGAGCGCGATGTCGGACGTGAACATCGTTGGCAGATGCTTCTTGCCAGCGACGTGCGCGTCCGGAACATTGGCGTCCATGCCTTTTGGATACCACTGATGTGCGCCACCGGAGCCTTGGCCCAATTCCCAGTCATGGCCCATGAGGTTATCAAAATATCCCATGTCCCATTTGATCGGGTTGCCTGTCCAAGCGCCCTCAAGACCGGACGTGATCGCGTGCTCGCCCTTGCCTGTACCGTAAGAGTTCTTCCAACCAAGACCTTGCTCTTCGATTGATGCGCCTTCTGGTTCTGGACCCATATGGCCGTCAGGATTGGTCGCGCCGTGGCCTTTGCCAAACGTGTGCCCACCAGCGGCAAGCGCCACAGTTTCTTCGTCGTTCATCGCCATACGCGCAAATGTTTCGCGGATGTCAGCGGCGGACGCCAGCGGATCAGGGTTGCCATTTGGCCCCTCTGGATTGACGTAAATCAAACCCATCTGCACGGCGCCCAAAACGCCGACCAAGTCACGCGGATCAGAATAACGTTTGTCATCCAGCCATTCGGTTTCTGGACCCCAATAGATGTCTTCTTCCGGCTCCCAGATATCGGCACGGCCACCCGCAAAACCAAAGGTTTCAAAACCCATGGATTCCAGCGCGACATTACCCGTTAAGATCATCAGATCGGCCCAAGAAATGGCCGCGCCGTATTTGGCTTTGATTGGCCACAGCAGGCGGCGGGCCTTATCAAGGTTGCCGTTGTCGGGCCAAGAATTCAGCGGCGCAAACCGTAGGTTACCAGCACCCGCGCCACCACGGCCATCACCGACGCGGTACGTCCCCGCAGAGTGCCACGCCATGCGGATAAAGAACGGGCCGTAATGACCATAATCGGCAGGCCACCAGTCTTGGCTATCAGTCATCAACGCAGTCAGGTCAGCGCGCACTGCATCAAGATCGAGCGCCTTGAACGCCTCTGCATAATCAAAGTCTGCGCCCATCGGATCGGACGCTTCGGTGTTCTGCGCAAGCATCTTGAGGCTAAGTTGATTCGGCCACCAATGTTGGTTGGCGGTATTTCCTTTGGCGTTTTGCTGATGTGTGCCACCCAAAGCAGGGCATTTGATCGCGGCTCCGTCCATCGTCGTTCTCCGATTTGTTATGAGTTTGGATCATTCTAACAAACCTACGCGATTGAATTAAGTTGAATCTCCTGATTAATCCGATAAGTTTTACTTATGGCTGATTTTACCCTCAAACATCTGCGCTATTTCGAATCGGTCGCGCGCGAGCGTCATTTTGGGCGGGCGGCGGACCGCTGTGCAATCAGTCAGCCGGCGCTGTCGATGCAGATTAAGGAATTGGAACAGATACTTGGCACACCATTATTTGAGCGCAACCCACGGGCAGTCAGTCTAACGCAATTTGGCCAAACCTTTGCGCCACGCGCCAGAGAAATCTTGCAAGCCGCTGACGATCTTAGTGATTTGGCGCGCGCGTCGCAGGACCAATTGATCGGGCGATTACGGCTTGGCGTGATCCCGACAGTCGCGCCCTACATGTTGCCCCGCATGATCCATCAGTTGGGTCAAAGCCATCCCGGGCTTGATCTGCAAATCCGCGAATCGATGACGCCGCGCTTAGTGCAAGAGCTGAAAGACGGGCGTCTGGATGCAGCGATCCTTGCGCTGCCCAGCGCAGAACCGAGCCTGACTGAAGCCCCACTATTCACCGAAGATTTCGTTCTGGTGCGCCCAATTTTCGACGCCGATCAACCTATTCCAAGCAGCGACAAGCTGGGGGAAATGCATCTTTTGCTGTTAGAAGAAGGGCATTGCTTTCGAGATCAGGCGCTGGCGTTTTGCAACATTCAAGCAACGCGCCCGTGGGACGGATTTGATGGCAGTTCCCTGTCTACATTGGTGCAAATGGTCGGTGCAGGCATGGGCGTTACCTTGTTGCCCAACATGGCCGTCAACGTTGAAACACGGTCAGCGAACGTGGCAGTTGCACGGTTTACCGACCACACGCCAACGCGCGACATCGGCATGGTCTGGCGCAAGTCCAACCCGCTTGGCGCACAGCTCAATAAGGTCGCTATTGCCTTGTCGGCAACACCAAACGCCTGTGGATGATATTGATCGCGCCGATCGTCAAGTCCAAGGCACAGCGCAAAATGATCTACGTCTGTGGGGTTTCCTCGATAACCTCGGCGTCGACAACGTCTGCCGTTGCGACCGATTGATCAGAAATCTGCCCAACGATCAAAGGCAACATCTCGGTCCCAGCAGGCATCGCGACATCAGATGTAGCTGGCGGTGTCCAAGCCAACGTATCAAACTTTTCGCAATTGTCGCAGGTCGGGGTCCATGCGGGATGAATGTGCTGGCAGCTTTCGCAAATCCACTGTGGACCACGCGGTGCTGTCAACGCGCGCGCCAACCAGCCTCGCACGACAACATCGTCCGCGCCCTGACCACGTTCAATCGCAGCCATTAGGGTCAAGCTCCGTGCGGTTGGATCAGTTTCAACCAAATCCCCAAGCGCCCGTTTGGCCGCAGGAAAATCCTCCGCTGCGATGTTCAACTCAACCAGCAACATTTTTGTCTCGGGATGCGTTGGGGATTGCTTTGTCAGTGCCTTGAACCGTTTCAAACGCGCCGCAGGTGTCTCATCTGGTGCAATTTGTGCAAACGCAGCGGCCAAGTCGGGGTGCGGTTTTGTCGCCCAAGTTTTGGTCAAAACACGCGCCGCATAGCGTGCATTATTCTGCGCAATATATCCGCGTGCAGCCATCACAGCAGCCGGAATCAAATCAGGAGACAGGCGATTTGCTTCAATCGCACCGTCGCGCGCCGCAATATCTTTGCCATCAGCCAACATATCACGGGCCTCGGACAACGCCAAAACCGCATCACGCCGTTTGTACACATCGCGCGGCAGGTTGCCGGATTTCAGCTTTGCACCCAGCGTTTCGCGCGCACCTTTCCAGTCTTCGCCTTTGGCCTGCAGTTTTAATAAAACATCTTGGGTTTCTTCATGCTTTGGTTTCAATAAAAACGCCTTTTTGGCGAGTTTCAACGCAGTCTCGGTATCACCCGATTGCAGTTTTTGCTTCATGATGCCGCGCACACCGACAAAACGGGTTTTTTCGTCTTCTAGCAGCTTTTTATAAGTTGCCTCGGCGGTGCGTTTGTCGCCTGTCATTTCGGCAGCTTGCGCTGTTAGCAAATTGGTCAGCTGCGGTTGCTTGAGCAACTTTTCAGCACGCTGTGCTTTGGTCAACGCAAGGTGGCCTTCACCAGACGCCAGGGCCATCATCCCTTCGGACAGGGCCTCAAAACCTTTACGTTCGCGGTTACGGTCAAAGTAACGTGAAATCGCAGTCTCATCGCCGTTCAGGAAACGGAAGGCAGCAATCAGAAAATTGGTCAGTTTCAAGCCCAGCCAGACCAAAACGATCAGAGCAACAAGTGCAAACGTCAGTTGCAATGGCGACAAGGTAAGTTCGATCCCTGCGATGGCGATTGTCGCTCCGCCGGATACGTCCATCAACATCGTGGCCCCAAACGTCAGCCCCATAACGACTGCAACGAACAATAGAATTTTGATCAATGACAAAAACATAAGGTGGTGCCTTTAATTATCGTTAAGGGATGTGGACAGGGTCGCAGCCGCCGCAAGCGCATCTGCGCGCGCCTCGGCAAGTGCGATCCAATCGGATAGCTCGGCGCGGGCTACTTCGGGCAACGCCCCAACTTCGGCAAGTGTATCAGTCAGGCGGCCCTGACGCAGAGTTGCTTCTGCGCGCGACAAGATTGCGTCGGTTCCGTCACCATCTTTTGGCGCGACTGAGCGGACATCAAACTGATTGCGCAGGAAGCTGGCTATACCGCCTTCGGCTTCGCCAGATACGCCCTCGGCGCGCGCGGTTGCCAATGCGGCGCGGGCCAATGGTGGAAAATCCGACTGCAAAGCGGCAAGTGTCGGCGTGCCATCACGCACAGCCGTTAATGCGGCGGGAACATCAGCCTGTAGTGCAGCGGCTAAATCATCCAGCGCTTCGCCCAGCGGTGCGCCGGTTTCCATGCCAACCTGAATGCGGGCAAGGGACGCACGACCTGTGGCGGCGCGCGCCGCTGCTTCGGCGTTTTCTTCAATCGCCGCGGCCTGATCGCGGGCGGCTTCAAGTTCGGCAACTGCGGTGCCGCGCAGGTTTTCCATCTCGGATCTTAGAGCATCCAACTCGGCCTCATAGGCAGCAGCGGACACAGACCCGCTGTCGCCAGCACGGTTGCTTAGGTCATTCAAACGCGTTTCCAGCACAGTAATACGTTCGTCCGCACCAACCATAGCGTCTGCCGTTGCGGCCTGAGCGGCCTCGACGCCTGACAAATCAGGCGCAGGAATGGCTGTAATCTGATTGCGTAATTCGATAATCTCGGACGCTTGCGCGGAGATTTGTGCAGGCAAGGTCGTGTCGGGTTTGGGCAAAACGAAATACGCCGCGCCAAAACCAATTGCGCCCGCCACAAGGCCACCCAAAATCGCGGGCATAGCTGAGCCAGATTTTGCAGGTTCTACAAAGGGGGTGGTAGGAATTTCTATGGCTTCGATAACCGGTTCCAAAATCTCGGGTTCGATTTCCGAAACTGGCTCTTCAACAACGGGGATTTCAACAATCTCAGGCACGACAATATCGGCCTCAACCGCCTTGGCGACGGCTGGCTTTGTCTTTGGCTTTTGAGGTGTCTTGCGACCTTTGGCTGGTTGTTTTGCCATAAGCAAACCCTTTCATCGCTAAACTGCCCAAATATGATGGGCGCCCATCTATCGTATATGTCCACGCCCCGACCCTCAAGCCGCGTTACGCAGTGTCACACCGTCGCAAGCGCGTGTTTGCTGGCCGCTAGCATTGCTGGCCCATCCGGGCGATCTACCAGAATACTCCGGTGATCACCCAAGGCCGACGCCACAGTTTTGCTGATCGCGATCAGCGTCACGTTCTCTCTGATAGTCACTTGATCCAACAATAGCGTGGCAGCGCGTGGCGAGAACACGGGAATGATCACGGGTTCTGCCCCGTTAATCGCCTCAAGCGCCCCAGTCGTCATGGGAACGGGTGTTTGATTATATGCAATGCAATCGGCGCAATCGATCCCAGCGGCGCGCAATCGCGGCGCAAGATCACCGCGCGCATCGCGGCCACGTATATGGGCCAAGGGAAATGCAGGACGATCAGTTAGGATAAGTTTCAACAGGTCTTCAACATCGCCACCCGCTGACACCGCATCAAACCCAGCCGCTTTTGCAACTTGCGCCGTGCGATCCCCGACACACCACGCAGGTCCGGATGTCATGCCAAGTCGTTCAGCTTGCGCGACGCCATTGGTCGACGTAAAAATGACGCCCTTGGCAGCGCACACCACATCTACCGGATCAATGCGTTGCAAAGGCGACAGCAAAACCTGCACGCCCATAAAAGCGGCCGCAAATCTTGCGCCATCGGGGGCGGGTCGTGTGATGATTAAGGTCGGCTGCATGCGGGGCACCATTGTTTGAAACCTGTCCAAGTGTTACCTGCCCATGAACAAACCGCAACCGGAACAACTTATGATACGCACCTGTACGATCCTTGGTATTGAGAGCAGCTGCGATGACACTGCCGCCGCTGTCGTGCGACAATCAGGTGGCGTGCCGGAAATACTGTCGTCGATTATACACGGCCAAACCGATTTGCACGCTGATTTTGGCGGTGTGGTGCCAGAGATTGCAGCGCGGGCGCATGTTGAAAAGCTTGATGTCTGCGTGACCCAAGCGTTAAACGCGGCGCAGCTTACGCTTAAAGACATCGACGCGGTTGCCGTTACCGCTGGGCCCGGTTTGATCGGCGGTGTGGTGTCTGGTGTGATGCTAGCCAAAGGCATTTGCGCGGCCACGGACCTGCCGCTTATTGGGGTGAACCACCTTGCGGGGCATGCGCTAACCCCGCGATTGACGGACCAAGTGCCTTATCCGTATTTGATGCTGCTGGTGTCCGGCGGACATTGCCAGTTCCTGCTGGTCAAGGGTCACGATGATTACACGCGTATCGGCGGCACAATCGACGATGCCCCCGGTGAAGCATTCGACAAAACTGCGCGCATCCTTGGCCTGCCGCAACCTGGCGGGCCGTCTGTGCAAAAGGCTGCTGAAACAGGCGACTCCAAGCGGTTTGATTTACCCCGCCCGATGATCAGAGAGCAAAGCGGAAACATGTCGTTCTCTGGCCTGAAAACCGCAATGATCCGCGCCCGCGACGCGGTGATCGCAGAAAATGGCGGGCTAACGGTGCAGGATCAATCGGATCTAAGTGCTGGTTTTCAAACCGCCGTGGCTGATATTATTGATAAAAAATCACGCTGGGCGCTGACGCAATATATGGCGCTGAACCCCAGCAAGCCGACCTTTGCAGTTGCAGGTGGGGTCGCAGCGAATACCAAAATTCGGGCGCGGCTGACGGCACTTTGCGCTGAACTTGATATCGCATTTGTGGCGCCACCTTTGGTGCTTTGCACCGATAACGCTGCTATGATCGCATATGTCGGTGTGGAAAGGTTTGCAGCAGGGCAGTTTGACGGCATGTCATTGTCGGCAAGACCCCGTTGGCCCTTGGACACCACTGCAGCACCCATGCTTGGGTCTGGCAAAAAAGGAGCGAAAGCATAATGATTGCAGTGGCCGGTGGTGGCGCATTCGGAACCGCGCTTGCGGTGGCCTTGGCGCTTGATGGGAAGCCTGTGACGCTTTGGGCGCGCGACCCCATTGCGGTCAAAACCATGCAAGATACACGTCAAAACCCGCGCCTGACCGACATCACCCTGCCTGCACCGATCATTGTTACCAATGATTTGGACGATCTGTTTGCAGCCGACATCATTCTGCTAGCCACTCCGGCGCAAACGCTACGCGGGTTCCTTACCGAACACGCAGATCACCTTGCGGGCAAATCGCTAATTGCTTGCTGCAAAGGCATCGACCTGACCACGATGACAGGACCCGTTGATACGATCCGTAAGGCAGTGCCAAGCGCGACCGCTGGCATCCTTACTGGACCCAGCTTTGCCGCTGATATTGCGCGCGGATTACCGACTGCGCTGACGCTGGCATGTTCTGACGAAGACAAATGCACCGCGCTGCAAGCTGTACTTTCGACCCAAACACTAAGACTTTACCGGACAACCGACACCATTGGTGCGGAGCTGGGCGGGGCATTGAAAAACGTCATGGCGATCGTTTGTGGGGTCTGCATGGGCGCTGGGCTTGGTGAAAGCGCGCGCGCCGCGCTTATTACGCGCGGTTTTGCGGAGATGCAGCGGCTGGCGACGCGGCTTGGGGCCGATCCAGATACGTTGCATGGACTGTCAGGGTTTGGTGATTTGGCGTTGACTTGCACGTCTGACCAGTCGCGCAATTATCGGTACGGGCAAGCCATTGGATCGGGCAAACCATTCGATAAATCCATCACCGTTGAAGGTGCTGCGACCGCGCAGGCCGTACAAAAGCTTGCTAAATCTCTCGACATTGATCTGCCAATCTGCACAGTCGCAGCTGACCTATCGATGCAAAAAACCGACGTGGCAACAGCGCTGAAATCGCTATTGTCCCGCCCACTTAAGGAAGAATAAAATGCGTGTAGCCTTAATGACCAAAGACAAATCTGGTGCCTTGCAAACGCGGGTCGATAACCGTGACGCGCATTTGGCTTACATCAAAAGCACTGGCGTTGTGGAAATGGCAGGGCCGTTTTTGAACACGGACGGTCAAATGTGCGGTAGCCTGATCGTGCTTGATGTGGACGACATGGCAGCAGCGCATGCTTGGGCAGACAACGATCCATATAACAAGGCGGGCCTGTTCGCGTCCGTGGAGCTGACAGAGTGGAAAAAGGTCATCGGCTAATGGCAAAGTGGTTATTCAAATCCGAGCCTGACGTCTTTGGTTGGGATGATCTTGTTGCCAAGGGAAACGCTGGCGAAGAATGGGACGGCGTGCGCAATTACCAAGCCCGCAACTTTATGCGTGACATGGCGGTAGGCGACGAGGGGTTCTTTTACCACTCTCGCTCTGGGCTTGAAATTGTCGGCATCTTGGCGATCAAAAATGCGGCCCATCCAGATAGCACCATCGACGATGCGCGCTGGGAATGCGTTGATGTACAAGCGGTCAGACCGTTTGCAAAACCCGTCACGCTCGATGCGATCAAAACAAACCCAGACCTTTCAGACATGATCCTTGTAAAAAACTCTCGGCTATCCGTGCAACCTGTGACGGACACTGAGTGGGATTTGATTTGCGGCATGGGTCATACAAAACCCTAGGTGTTACTGCTTTTCCATTACATAATGCCCCATCCAATAGATCAAAGGGAGGCGTATAGATGGGATTTTTTGCAGTTATAGTGGCCGCAGCGGCAGCATTTGCTGCGGGCGCGATATATTACATGGTATTGGCGAAACCGTGGATGGCAGCCGCCAAAATTGAAGTCGGACCAGACGGAAAACCCGCCAACACAAGCCCGGTGCCTTACATCGTATCTTTTGTAATGATCCTGTTGGTCGCAGGCATGATGCGACATACGTTCGCATTGTCGGGTATTGAAGGTGTCGGCAAAGGACTTGTTGCCGGCTTTGGCATCGGCGCGTTCTTTATCAGCCCATGGATCTTCGTGAACACTGGCTATTCCGACCGCCCTTGGATGCTTGCAGTGATTGACAGCGGCTATGCGATCTTGGCTGCGACAATCATGGGCCTCATCTTAGCGGTTCTGTAAAAACGTAAAACGCGCGCCGCAGTATCTGGGACGCGCGTTATAAATTTTAGCTTTGGCGAAATTAGCCGTAAACGGATTCTTTGCCGAAATGCTTGCACAGCATATAATACATCACCGCGCGGTATTTGTTGCGCTCGGATTTCCCATAAATTTCGATCGCCTTGTTGATAGCTTCCATGAGTTCTGGACCATCTTTCAGACCTAGCTTTTTCATCAGAAAGTTGCTCTTTACGGTTTCAAGCTCGGATTCTTGGCTGCCAGCAACTGTCTGTGCGTCTTTGTTATAAATTGACGGTCCACAACCGATTGTGACCTTGGTCAACAGATCCATATCTGGCGTCATGTTGCACTTTGTCTTCAGATCGTCAGCGTATTTCGTGATCCATTCGTCTCTCTTACTCATATTTTGGTCCCCTTTTAATTGCTTCTGGCCTGCCTGGCCTATTGATGCGCCGACGAAACTCCCCGCGCTTGCGCAAGTCGCAGAACGCCTGCACCAATCTATTTACAAGACCCCCAACCGCGCGATTGAAGATGCAAATGATCCGCGTGCAGGCTGTTGTAATCTGGCGATAGCGTCAGTCGAAACCATTCACACGCTCCGTCGCGTGCGCTGCGTAAAAACTGTGCTTTTTCATCATCAGCGTCCCAATCGTCGATGAAGCGGGTCGTTGTCCCGTCGGCAAAATTGAACCCAGAGATATCAATCGCCGCGGCAGTTGCATGGGCGCTCATCTGGTCCGACATACCCGACGTCGTCCGCATTTTACGGCAGCTATAACTGCCAATTTGGTCAATCCCCGTGACAGTCGTATCCAGTAATTCGGCGGCGGCAGGTTGCAGGCTATGCTGTTCCCACATGGCCATTCGCAGCGCAATCACGCAGGTCGTTTCAACAGAATTGATCCGCGCCAGACCTACGCCCACAAGATCAACGCGGCCACGAATATGGCATTGATCAGTGGCTTCAAAATCATCCAACACGTCAATACTGGCAGCCGTGGACAGCGCTTTGATACATACCTCTGGCGAATTAAGCGCGCGTTCCAACCGCCAGTTGGTAAACAGCGTCACCGGTTCGGTCACTTGCAACGGCGCAAGCGGGTTCCACCCCGGCGGGATCGCGCGTGTTGGGTTGATCGAGCCCCAAACAATCGCCCAAATCAATGCTAGTCCAGCCAAACGAAAAAGCGCGCCCAGAATCCGGGCGCGCCTTGTTGGTTTTTGTCTATTCCCTGTCACGCGCTTAGTAGCGGTAATGCTCTGGCTTGAACGGACCATCCACAGAAACGCCAATGTAATCAGCTTGTTCTGTGTTCAGCTTGGACAGCTTTACGCCGATACGATCAAGGTGCAGACGCGCGACTTTCTCGTCCAGATGTTTAGGCAAAATATAGACCCCAGGCTGATATTCATCGCCCTTCATCCACAACTCCATTTGCGCCAATACTTGGTTGGTGAACGACGCAGACATCACAAATGACGGGTGACCAGTTGCGTTACCAAGGTTCAACAAACGACCCTCGGACAGCAGGATCATACGGCTGCCAGAAGGCATTTCGATCATGTCCACCTGTTCTTTGATGTTCGTCCACTTGTGGTTTTTCAGAGATGCGACCTGAATTTCGTTATCAAAGTGGCCGATGTTTCCGACGATCGCCATATCCTTCATCTTGCGCATATGTTCGATGCGAATGACGTCTTTGTTGCCAGTTGTGGTGATGAAGATATCAGCGGTCTCCACGACGTCTTCTAGCAACACGACCTCAAAGCCGTCCATCGCGGCCTGCAACGCGCAAATTGGGTCGACTTCGGTCACCTTCACACGCGCACCCGCACCCGCCAAGGACGCGGACGATCCTTTACCAACATCGCCGTAGCCGCACACGACAGCAACCTTGCCAGCCATCATCGTGTCAGTCGCGCGGCGGATGCCATCGACGAGGGATTCCTTGCAGCCATATTTGTTATCAAACTTGGACTTGGTCACACTGTCGTTCACGTTGATCGCAGGGAACGGCAGTTGGCCATTTTTATGCAGGTCATATAAACGATGCACGCCAGTTGTTGTTTCCTCGGAAACGCCCAAAATCGCAGCCTTAGTTTTCGCGAACCAACCCGGGGTTTCCACGATACGCTTCTTAATCTGAACTTTGATAGCTTCTTCTTCCTCAGAAGTCGGCACTGCCAGCACATCTTCGCCAGCCTCCATGCGGGCACCCAAAAGGATGTACAGCGTCGCATCGCCACCATCGTCAAGGATCAAGTTCGCGCCTTCGGGGAACATGAACGAACGATCCAGATAATCCCAATGCTGAGTCAATGACTGACCTTTGATCGCAAAGACGGGCACGCCGGATTCAGCAATCGCTGCGGCGGCATGGTCTTGCGTGGAAAAGATATTGCAAGACGCCCAGCGCACATCAGCGCCAAGTGCAACAAGTGTTTCAATCAGAACCGCAGTCTGGATCGTCATGTGCAGCGATCCAACAATGCGTGACCCAGCCAATGGCTTCGCCTCACCGAATTCCGTGCGAAGCGACATCAGCCCCGGCATTTCGGTTTCCGCAATATCGAGCTCCTTGCGGCCAAAGCCTGCCAATGCGATATCTTTTACAATATAATCCGTTGCCATCTGGCACATCCCTTTTCATCTGGTTGCTGGGGCATTTAGCACCACATCCCCCCTACGACAATGGTCACGAGGTCACATATGAAACAGCCGCGCGCATGGCAGCGTATGTTATCGGGTCGCAGGCTTGATCTGCTGGATCCAACGCCAATGGATATTGAGGTTGAAGACATCGCGCATGGCCTTGCGTTTGTGGCTCGCTGGAACGGGCAAACGATTGGAGATTACGCCTATTCGGTGGCCGAACATTCCCTTTTGGTGACTGATATTTTTCTAGCTCAGAACCCGACGGCACCGATCAAATGGCAACTTGCGGCACTTTTGCACGATGCGCCAGAATACGTGATTGGCGATATGATCAGCCCCGTGAAGGCCGCAGTTGGCCCAGATTACGGCGTGCTTGATGACCGTTTGATGGCCGCGATCCACATCCGGTTCGGTCTTCCTGCGCAATTGCCTGTTGCGATCAAGAAGCAGATTAAGAAGGCGGATAAGATTTCCGCATGGATAGAAGCCGTTCAAATCGCAGGGTTTACTGCAGCAGAAGCGGATAAGTTCTTTGGTAAAATAAACCCTAACTTGGCGAATACGCTTGAAATTCGACTGCGTCCTCCTGTCGAGGTCCGCAATGACTTTACCACGCGCCACGCCAACCTGATGGATATATTATGATCAACACACGTATCCGCCCTGCCGTTCCCGGCGATGCGCTGCAAATGGCAGTGCTGATAAACAGGATTATCGGACATGGCTGGCCTAAGAGATGATTGCTGATGCTTCAAATAACGCCGCGTTCTGCGCCAAACTGGAAGCGGCGTTGCTGGATGATCTAAAGACCACATCGATCCAAGGGGCCAACAGCCGCATCAGCCTCGCGGTGCAGGATGCTGACGAGTCATTACCCGCAGGGCTGTCCGGGACCACGTCGTACGGTTGGTTGCGTGTGAATATGCTGTGGGTTTCGGCGGATCACCGGCGCTCGGGAATGGGGTCGCAATTGATGCATGAAGCAATAGAGCTGAGCCTAGAGCGGGGCTGCCACGCGGCATGGCTGGAAACGTCCAACCCGCAGGCGCGCACCTTTTATGAGGATCTTGGTTTTGAAACCTTTGCCGAACTGGCAAATGACGCGGGGGCTATGCCGCAAAGCCACACGCATTGGTTTTTACGCCGAACTCTCATGTCCTCGCAACTCGAAGAGAGCCCATGACGAAATTCACTATCGATCCCCGGCGTTTTCTTGAGAGCCTATTTAATGAGGCAGTCGCCGTCGCCGACCCAATGCGCGTTGTCGCGCCCCATTTGCCTGCGCGCCCGGCAGGACGATTGGTGATCATTGGCGCCGGTAAGGCGAGCGCCCGAATGGCCGAAGCGGTTGAGGCCCATTATGGTCCGTGCGACGGGCTGGTTATTACGCGATACGGCTACGCGCGACCCACGCAAGGTATCGAAATCGTCCAAGCGTCCCATCCGGTTCCCGATGCGGCAGGTGTTGCCGCGACAGGTCGGTTGATCGACCTGGTGACAGGGCTCTCGTCAGATGATTTGGCCGTCGCGCTTATCTCGGGCGGCGGGTCTGCCCTGCTGTGTGCCCCGAGCGAGGGTCTAACACTCGACGACAAAATGGCCGTGAACCGTGCGCTGCTGGCCTCTGGTGCACCGATTGATGAAATGAACGTCGTGCGCAAACACCTCAGTCGGGTGAAAGGTGGGCAATTGGCAGCTGCCTGCCATCCGGCCCAGCTGCTGACACTGTTGATATCGGATGTGCCTGGAGATGACCCCTGTCATATCGCGTCCGGCCCCACAGTCGGTGAGGACAGCACCGCTCAGGCGGCACTCAACATTCTTGGGACGCGGGGCATTGCCCTGCCGCCCCATATCCGTCGCGCAATCGCCGAAGGATCATCAGTTGTGTCGCCAGATGATCCGCGTATGAAAAATGCCAAAACACTCATCATCGCCGCCCCCTCCCATTCCATCGCCGCCGCCGCCAAGCTGGCAGAGGTTGCGGGGTTAGACGTTCGAAATCTCGGCGATGCACTTGAGGGCGAGGCCCGCCATCTTGGCGAGCAGCAGGCACAATTGGCGCTTTCGCTTCAATCCGAACTTAGACCCAACGACAGGCCGATCCTGTTATTGTCTGGCGGCGAATGCACCGTGACGCGACGAGGCAGCGGCATCGGTGGCCCAAATGCAGAGTACGCATTGTCTGTCGCTATTACCCTGAACGGCCAGCAAGGCATTCACGTTCTCGCCTGCGACACTGATGGGGTCGACGGGGCCGCCGAAGTTGCCGGTGCCTACGCAGGGCCAGATACGTTGTCGGTCGCTCACGAAGCTGGACACGACCCCACAACTTCGCTCGCCCAGAACGACGCCCATAACTTCTTTGCATCTGTCGATGGGCAGATTGTGACCGGGCCTACCTTGACGAATGTCAACGATTTCAGGGCGATCCTGGTCTCACCAATTACTTAAGGGGTTGGTGCAATCTGAGCGATACGGGTCGTTTGAAGAACTGCTTAAATCGCTTCATGCAAGCTGCACTGTAAATACCAAACCAGCGCCGCTTAGTTCTGGAGGGTGAGCTAGTTGCTCCTTTTATTGAGCGACTCTCGAATGACGGACAGGCAAATGAGACATTCACAACTGAAGTGGTCCTACTTTTTAGGACAGTTTTGCGGCTTGGCTAAGATGCATCTGTTGTGTGTTCATGCCGCTTTTCGTATCTATGAGTGGCCAAAGTATGCGATGTCCGGAGTGCGCTTATCAAGGGCCATGTGAGGGTGACCAGTTGCGTTGAACTACCCATGCCTACAGCCACGTCCTCACCTGATTCAGCGGGGACTCTCAAGACGCCCTGTGGGCACGACTTGAGTGTTGGGTATAAGAGAGAGTGACGTTGGTAAGCCTCCTCCGTTATCAAACATCACATCCTTGATGATGAGAACTACCAGTGATACTCTTAGGTAATCCCACTACCTGCTAGGACTGCTACTCTCATGATATTCTCACCTGCGAAAGCTGCAACCAAAGCAGGCGTTAGTCGTAAGACTATTATGAACAGCATCAAAAGCTTGGACTTGCCTGCACATAGGAACAATCATAACCACTGGGTGATTAGGCCTACTGATTTAGCGAACTGGATTAGGGAGCGTGAGAAGCGAAGCCCTAAAGCTCCCAGTGAGAAAACAAGTGGCATCCCACCCTTAGCTCCTACACCACAACATGAACTAGACGCCCTCAAGTCCCAGCTAGAGCTAAGCTTTGTTAAGCAGAGACTAGAGGCATCCGAGCATGACAATGTGAAGTTGAAACAGGCGGTTGTTGAACTCAAGGCTGAGCTTAAAGAACGCCGTGATGAATTGAGCCAAGTGTGGCGAGAAGTGACTGATAAGTTGGTCAGCTTAGCGAGGCCTCATAAAAGACGTGGTCCATTCATGTTAACTGAAGAGATGCGAATAGATGGCGGCAAGGACAATATTACAAACCTGTTCATAGACTAAGGTGCTAGCTCATGCAGTCGGCAGTGACGCTGATTTAACTTCACCGCTCAGCAGCTTGTCTAATACTTCCTTGGATATCGTCAATGTCATCATGCTCCTTCAGTTTGGAAGCATGGGCCAAATTACTTATATACAGAAGATCGGACACTCCCCAAACTAGCGTTGACTGTGGGCTTTGGGTGCAAGCTATCCGCTTATCTAAGTAGCCATTGTGATGATTGTCTCTTCCCCTTGACGATACTATGACAGGTCTCACGGCCACTAGCTGATACCCTATAAATAGCCCACGAATGAGATCTGTATGTCTCAGCGGTCCAACTCATCCCGGAGCTTAAATTAGTAAATAGTTTCTTGTTTCCGTTATAATCTAGCCAATAAATTCTAAATGAATTATCAGATTGTCCAACAAAAAATGTAATTTTTGTTTTTCGTTCATCTTCATTGGAGCTGAATTGAGTTAGGTCGGAACATTCATAATTTCGTGGTGTGGATCTATTGTCGTTTTCGCAGAGGCCATATGTGCCATTAACCTCATTGTTGAAACCACAAAGTATCCCCCCCCATTGATACCCAAATTGACCATTGCCATATGCAATCCTAAACCAGTTAAAGCCATCTCTAGCAGGTCTTTGTTTCTCCAACAGAACAACCGGATCACCATTTTTTAGGCTTCCAATTATTGGATATTCTGTACTTGGACCAGAGCGAACATTACCACCCCAAGAGCCAATTTTTAATTCACTAGCATAAGCCTGACTTGCCAATAAGCCCATCCCGACTAAAACTACTATTAAAAATTTGTGCATCATTAACTCCATAAATTCATTTTATTTTAACAGGATAAAGCTTGGTTTGCATAGCCAGTATTTATTCGAGATGTAAAACGCGGAGCAATACTGGACCACAGAAACGCCGCATCCGATTTGGGAGTTCGCCGCAGATCCCGCTGTTGCAGGTCGCACCGCGTTGCTGGGCGACGCCGCCCCCTTGTCCAGTCCGCGGACGGGTGCAGGCGCGTATACGGCCATGCTCGATGCTGCCCCGCCCTCGGGAGTGCCTTTAGCTATGCGGCATCGGTTTCTGAGGCTCTCGAAGCCTACAAACAACGAGCAGTTCAGCGTGCAAGGACGCTGTTTGACAGAAGTCGCAGTGCTGGGCGAGCGTTTGCGCCAGATCCCCACCACACAATTTCTCAACCAGATGTACTTGTGTACTTGGCAGGGTCCGGCTGAATAAGGAATGATAACTCGCCTTAGTCCCCGTCGAACACCAACGTCTCCCGCCCGTGCGATGCCAAACCATGGAACTGTGATCTGTCGATAGAGTTGAACGCTAAAAAAGCCGCCATTCATGCAAGCCGCAGCATTTGTAAGTTCGGGCTCAGACCTGCCGTTCACTGCACAGTCCACAAAGGTCCAGTATGGGCCGATAGCATCAAGCACTGCCCACGTGCTAACGGGTAACTAAAAGTAGGCAGTAAACAACAAATACAGCCAATCCCAAAGCTGCGATCAAGTTCGCAACGCTATTGATGTGTTGAACACAGTGTTCTTGGCAACAACCTAAAACACTGTGTTCAACACATTCTTTAAGCCCATCAAATGCCCCACCAACACACGAAAAACTGTGCGATGAGTGTACAACGCAGGAACCAAAAAGTGTGTGATGGTTAAGTGATATGGCGTCTTACTTGGGAGACACACCAGTCGGCCGAGATGTTGATCTTCGAATACATCAATGGCTTCTACAATCCACGCCGCCGTCACTCAACACTGGGTTGGAAAAGCCCCGTCGCTTTTGAACGCAAGGTGGCTTAAGCGAGCACTTAGGGCGGCTCTAAAGCGCGACAGGACCGGATTACCAAAGAGCACGGTTGGATCGAATGCACTCATTGTGACGCCAAGTTGGTGCATAAGGAATTTGAAGACAAAGTCTGAGCCTCACCGCTCATTTCGCACATTTTCTGTTCAGTTCTGCGCGTTTTCTAACAGAACGCGGTAGTCTATACTTTTTGCCAACACGCAAAGGAGGCTGCGATGACTTTTCGACCTGTAGTAGAGACCACAAAAGCCCAACCTGCCATGGAGGGTGCTGGCGTGCATTTGCACCGCGTTTTTGGTTTTGGTGATACAACACAAACCGATCCATTTTTGATGATGGATGATTTCCGCAATGATGTGCCTGCACATTACGAGCGGGGTTTTCCTTGGCATCCCCACCGCGGGATCGAGACGATTACTTACGTTCTCGAAGGCGAAGTCGCCCATGGAGATTCGCTTGGTAACAATGGTGTGTTGGGTGCTGGATCAGTGCAATGGATGACCGCAGGGTCAGGAATTTTGCACCAAGAGATGCCGAAAGGGAATGCAGCCGGCCAGATGCACGGGTTTCAGTTGTGGGCTAATTTGCCATCCGCGCTGAAGATGACCGACCCACGCTATCAAGATATTGCGGGTAATGATGTGCCGCAGATTATTGATGATGACGGCACGGTGGTGAAGATCATTACCGGTAATTTCTGGGGCAAAGCTGGTCCTGTTGATGGCATTGCGGCCGACCCGTTGTTCTTGGATGTGTCTATTCCGCCAAATGGGCGCAAGACTTTACCCGTAGATACCCGTGCCAATGCGTTTGCCTATGTCTTTGCCGGGCAGGGAAGCTTTGTAGATGCGTCCACGCCCGTTGGTGTGCGCGTGGAGAAAGAGGTCGCAGGCCAGGAGCTTAACATCCGCGATATGACGGGCAACCGGACGTTGGTGCGTTTTGGCAATGGCGACGATGTTACTATACAGGCGGGGCCGGATGGTGTGCGATTTTTGCTGATTGCTGGCCGCCCTTTGCAGGAACCTGTTGCGTGGCATGGCCCAATCGTGATGAACACACGGGCCGAGTTGCAGCAAGCGATGCGTGATTTGCAGAATGGGAATTTCATCAAGGCCGCCCATTAGAACGCGGGCATTTTTGCCTATTAGTCCCGCCGGAGCCTCCGGCGAGAGTTTAAAGGGGCAACATGAAGAGGTTTTGCACTAGCTCATTGGGATCGGTCCGCTGATGTAAGGGATCTCATTGCGCTTATCATTGTAATCGCAGGTCTTTTCCTTTTTGCTGGTTCTTATCCGAATAGCGTGTCCATCAATCATAAAGGCTGCCTGCCAGCGCTTGCTGCGCTCACGCCGATAAACACGAACCTCGCCGTCCAGTATCAGATGTGTGTCATCGCGCAGCTGCCACATGTCCTGCTCCTTGCACCAACACTACGGCTCAACACACGGAAAAGTCTACCAAAGTGTGAGTATGGAGCGTGAATTTTCTGTGGCGCAAATTGCGCGCCGTCACTTCTTATTGATAGGTTTCTGCGAGACACCAAGGGCGGAAACTGGACTTTCGCTGCGATTGCGAGGCGGCAGTACGTCTACGGCTAGAGCCGACATTCAAAAAACCCAGTATCCATTAAAATGTACGAGTGGAGTGAGGCAGCCTCTAACTTGACTGCCTCATTAATTTTTTTACGCTTTGGCTTTGTCAGATTCGGTGACTGCAACATTCCAAATAATCACACCGAATGCGATCTTATTCACAACATCCGCTAGGTTATAAATAATGTTAAGCATACTAGATGCTTCTTCTGGTCCCGCACCTGTAAAGTAGCCCATGAAATAACCGATTGGATAGATAGCCCAACCGATTGTAACAATCCAACGCATTGCTGAAAATGCTGACTTGACTGATTCTGGAGCTTCATTAGCAGCAATTTTACCTGCTTCTCCAAGAAAAATCTCATACAAAATATATGCCCAGCCGACCATGCCTACAATAAACCCGATCCATGCACTTATGTAACCAGCTTCACCCATGTAGCCCGCTGCGAGCATAACCATCGTACCAATCATTAGACGCCAAAATACGCCACCAGAGACCTTTGTGATCGCACGCAGAATAAGGTAAAATTCTATCATTAGGAGTGGCACAGTGATTAGCCAATCAATGTACCTATAGACTAGAGGCGTCGAACCAGTTTCAACCCAAACGTCACGCATGTAGAAATAGTGTACAGCTGCAACTAGCGTAACAAGACCGGAAACCGTCAATGACGTTTTCCATTTTCCTTCAACACGTTGGGTTTCCATGAAGAAAAACGCTGTTGCGGCGACCAAGGCCATCGAAATTAGCCAAAAGGATATACCTACAAAATCGTCTTGGGCTAAATTTGCAGCTGCAGCAGCAAAACTTGGTGAAACAATCAATGCAGCACTTGCTACAATTATTTTCAGTCGGACATTTAGAGCTTTCATATACTTTCTCCTGATAGTTGATTAAAAAATTTCAAATCCCTGCACAAAAATGCTAATCAATCAACTCTAAGTTTATAGTCAGCGGGATCATGCCAAACAATGCACCATAAAAATATTGTTTCGCCTAATAAAATTTTATGTTTTACTCAATTTAGTGTAAAATCTGAAGATTTTAGTCTGAGATGATACGGAATTATCTGTGACTTGTGTTCGAAAGCCTGTCCATTGTTTTGGAATGGTTTTGCGAAAGAACCCTAGAATTGCTTCTGTGAACTGGTCGAATGTGGTATAGTGACGATTGTGGGTGACACATTTATGCATGACGCCCCAGAGACGTTCTATTGGATTTAGATGCGG